>Ga0157364_1005567_pt1 | contig 12837 bp, 9 predicted proteins | sample AttsexASBM2_FD_111476 | JGI IMG/M metagenome (GOLD analysis project Ga0157364, IMG submission 111476) | Fungus gardens microbial communities from leaf cutter ant in Ribeirão Preto, State of São Paulo, Brazil - Atta sexdens ASBM2 | ecosystem: Host-associated > Fungi > Mycelium > Unclassified ... | reverse complement strand
ATATATATATATACATAAAGTTAAGTTCATAAATTTAGAACTAACACACTTAATATGCACATATTAAAGAAAGTGTTATCGTTATTCTAAACTGCAAATGTTATTATTCTCGAATATATTTTACTATATTTTCTGTTATAATTAATTTATCTCGATAATCTTCGCTTTTTCGAGAGACTTAAAACAGATAACAAGAGGATACAGCATTTACATTCAGAAAAAATTGTTTAAATGAACTCGTTGTCGACGCGGCAAAGGATAAGAGCAGGACATCGACGTTGTGACAGGAAATGACATTTACACTACATGAAGCCTTGGTAACTCGATTTTTTGGTGCAATGTGGTTTTCATCCGGGTTTTCCAAATGGAAAAGTCCGATAATGGTGCAACTATTTAAAGTGCATCGAGCGGACCTATTCTCAATATTGCACAATGCAATTTCCAACTGCGTATATTCAACTCTCGCTGTTGCATTTACGTCATCGACTTTTTCTTCAAAAAATATTTAGCAAAATATCAAAATACAAGATTCAGACAATCAACTATTTACTTACATATTAGCTTCTTTGTAAACTACAATTTACGTCATACACAGTTCTAGAAAGATACATAAATTGAGATAATAGTTTTGTTAAATGCAACGGCATTAATGAAGATAAATTATACTGTGTGATATAAAACTAATTATAAATGATATTTACATGTAAATGTATTTGCTTATCGCGACTCGAGAAATATGATTCCATATTGTTTAAATAAATGTATTATTTAGTATTATTTATTTGTGAAATTGTTTTAAATTACGTTCGAAAATGTTATAAGGAATTTATTTTTTATTATACTTTTTTCTAAATTTTATTAATAAATTTTATTTAAAAACTTTGAATTTTAAATATTATCCATCTTATATAATTGCTTTCATATTTCTTTTATTTATTCATCGCATAAATTAAAAAAAAAAAAAATATATATATATAAGTGAATCACAAAAATTGCTTAAAGCAGAAAAATTCAGTCAACATTACATTTAAAGAAAAATTATAATAGTAAATATAATACAAGTCAGAAAACAATTTAATTTTTCTCAAATGTAACAGTCATAAAAGAGCAAATAATTTAAAAAAATCAACAAATCAGATATTTCCAAAGGCGAAAATGCATAAAGTTTGATAGAACATTTCAAGTGTACTAAGTACATAAGTTATAATTTTTGAATTTTCTCATTTGCTGTCATCCGTACTTTAAGTTCATCTTCTCGATCGGGTTAAACTCAACCTCTGTTTTGTATTCGTCTAAAAGTTGGCTCAAGAAATTCTATCCGAGTCATATTACCTCGTCACGAGTGGCTTTACCGGCGCTTCTTATAAATTGAATTTTGGGAAACTTTAATACACCGGAACACATGCGTGGATACTTTCGAAAGTAACAACATTGCATGCACATTTTAACTTTTTGATACACTCACAATTGTATTTATGTTTGTAGGACACTGATATTTAGTTTTAATGTGTTAATAAAAAAAAGAAATATATGGATTTTGATTTAAGAGTTGAACAATTTTTAAGTTTACACTCGGCAAAAAGTTGCGTAGCAAGGTAGATAGCATTAACATAATGCGATCCGCTTATTTGGAAAGTGGTGTAAGTTCAGTTTTGAAACATTATGCATCTCAATGAGAAACGGGATATAAACTCGTGCGGCGTATCGATTTCAACAAGTTCCTAGAAATTGGACTTACACCACTTTCACGACAACTACTCATATCATTCACGAAGATTCAAACTGTAGTAAGAGTTTATATAGCACTGTCAAAGCTATAACAACATTTTGAAGCTGTATTATCTTATGTGAGAACGGAATGGTAATACAAATCTGCTATAAAAATTATGATACGATTCTCTTTTAGTAATATGAAACATTTAATATTGTAGCCTTGACTTTTTAGTTACAAATGTTATACAATTGAACTTTAAGACACATAGAGCTGAGGAAGCGCAAACGATCGTCCCGTAATATTTAATTAATGCCGTACAGGCGACAGGTCATCGATCGGTTATAGACTTCTGTCTGTAGTTATGACCTCAACAAAGATATCAAGCATTATATTCAATTTTACATGATTCTACATTCTCTTCTAGAAACAACCCTGATAATAAGCTACATCATTTTGTCGTCATTTTGACGTCAAAATGACGTCAACTTGCTACCAAGGGAAGTATGTATAATGATTCTCCTACATATTTTAATTATTTTAAAATAAGTAAAACAAAGTAAGTGCAAACAAAAATGCTTTCAATTAATTTAATCGTAGAATAATAATAATAATAATAATTATCATTAATTATATAATAAAAATTGATATTAGCATTATTACCACATAATATTTCCTGTTTATGTAATGATAGTAGTAATGACAATAAAATTTTAAAAATATTAACACAATAAGAATCTCAAATTACAGCTATACGAGTATATTTGTTTTTAAGTGGAAACTTGTTTTCACCTGTCTAAATCACTTTATTTTAGAATGTTCAAGATTAAAGATAAAATTATTATTTCCATACTTAATCTAATCGTTTTCAAATTTGAGCATTCCACAAATTTAGATCTCAAATATACGTCATTTTTATCTATTATTAAAACTACTAGATCGACAAATTTTCTGACAATGAGAATAATAAGTGATGACTCGACTATTCTAGAATTCTTGAATATTTATTAGTTTGCCAATTTTAAAATGTGAAGGAATGTTGACTTTATAGAACACTTATAATTTAGAGATGCGAACTTTTAGTCCAAACACCTCGCAAATCTTAGAAAGTTAAAAATTTAGCATTATAAGGAGTTCTTATTCAGAAATTCTAATATTTGTGGAAATGAATAAAATTTGAAATCTGATTAACGTCAGAGCATTGTAAATTTAAAAAAGCTTTTTGACAGCATGAAAAGACAATTTCTTACAGCGATCTTACCGTTTAGGAGTTTAACAATGTGGATATTGAAGAATTTTCACAGTTATTTGAGAATCTGTGGATACAGCAACTTTGAGATTTTTAGTCTTGCAGTTGGCACAAATAAAACAACTAGTTCTGGTTGGATGATCGCCAAAGATGAGACGAAACCGCGCGATGAAACTATCGAAAACATTCGGGGCTATCAAACTTTCATACTTTGAAAATCCACTAATACATCCCTATATAACATACAGAAACTCGAAGTAACAGTACACGCACGTGCACGTATGCATTCGCATGTATACACACGTTCGTCGAGTAATCTCGACCCCAATATCCGACTGACGTTTTGCGACGGTGACTGCATCTTCTTACTATTTCATACTTTGCCACTCCTAGGGGAAACCGACTTGCTTTCCACTTCTCGGAAAACCTATTTCTTGGGATATCCGGACGAGGTCGAAATAAAAGGGATTGCTGAAATAAAAGGAGTGAGTAAAATAAAAGGAGGGCAGTGGCGCAAAATTGCCGAGGTTTGGTGTCCCCAACATGCGCTCGTGGTAACGTCTCGAGTTTGCTCCTCCCATCCCTCGTTCGTTCTTCGTTTTTCTCAGTCATCTAACCTGCCTCCTAAAGTATCAAGAAAGAGTTTCAGTGTGAAGCTTGAATGTATGATTTTATTTCAACACCGAGGAATGATTACATATGTTGTATATACGTAACATATTCATCACGGAATGCCTCCGGGAAAACGCGATCTTCTTTAAGCCCTCGGAAATTAAATTATTAAATCTTCGATGTGCGCCACCGCAAAATCAGCCGGAACCCCATGTCCTTTAAATCTCGGTATCTTCCTTCGGGAATTGCAACCGCGTTTATGTATAGGGTGACACAAACAAATCTCATGTAAAAATAAATATTGAAATTGAGATTTAAGTTAAACATGTATAATCGTACTTTTCTTTTAATTAATTTAAAATCACAAGATCAATAAATTATGGAAATAAATTTTATTCTAATTATAAAGCCAATATAGATTGAAAATTATAGATTAATCAAAACTCCTAAATCCAAATAATATGTAAATTGAAACAAACATAGCAATTACTTATAAAGTAATAAAATTATAAAATAATATTATTATCCATTATAAAGTCCAAAAAAATTCTCTGAATCCCCGACTTACAAAATAAATTTCTATTCCACATCCTATTTTTGTTTTGAAAACAAAGTTTTGACTTATAAGAATCCCAAAAAATTTCGTATGTGTATATTATATGTCACTAATGTGTATATTATATGAGTTGTTTTTCAGATTCAAAAGATAATTTTTTTCTGATTTTTATGTGTTCGCAATGAAATCGAAATAACTTTTAGATAGTATTCTAATAGAACTCACAAACAGTTAAAAAATATTTTTTTTTGTGAAGTCCTTTGCTGACTGTTGGAAAGAAATTTTTTTGAATTCATTTGGAACAGAAGTTTAATTCATAAAAAATTTAAAAAGATAAATATTTTTCGAGTTCAAATGTATCAGAATGTGTTATCTGGGTAATTATATGTCCTTAAAAGGACTGTTAAAATTTTAATTGTCAATATGTAGAGAACTGATCTTCAAAGTGTCACCCCATGTTCCTTCTTCATCTAAATTTAAAATAAAAATAATAAAATAATAAAATAATAAAATAATAAAAATAATAAAATAAAAATAATTCGAAGTAAAAATAATATTTATATTCGTTTATATTCGTTTATAAAAATTAATAAGGTATTGTTATTTATATCTACGTCAAAGGAATTGTTGAATTTTATTCGAGGTACCCGATATATACGAAGAGACTGATTTTCAAAGTGTTATGTTCCTTTTCTACTTTCCTCTGTTCCTTTTCTACCTTCTTCACTTTCTGCCCCGTGCTTGCAAGAAAAGTGGCGGAAACGCTTGGTTTGGGGACCATGTCGAAACCTAATACACGTATGTGCGTGTATATTGGTAACACACATATTACAGTTATGTTTCGAGAAACGTTCAACATCCATACTTCAGTGACGTTGTGCAATATTATAACGATTGCATTTCGCTTCGATTTCATATATATTCCATTTCGTCCGAAAACGCTTTGAATATAACAAAGCGATGCAAAGTTCAATGATGTACAGGAATAAAAAAAAATCGCTGGATATTAATGATATATTAACAAAATTAATTACTTTTTCTTACTTGTCTAGAACTTAAAAGTGAAAAGATTCAACGAGTTAAACTCCAAGAATAAAAACTCATTATTAAAAAGAGAGATAATATTTCTTTACGTTATAAATTATAACAGAGATAATTGCACAGTTTTTTCTGAGTATCTTACTTCTTGAACTAATTGAATCAATGAAAATAATGTTATTTACATATATTGTTATTTACATATATTTACCAATTGATAATACGGATAATAATAACCTTTTATTGTCAAAATTGATATCTGTAATTTCTTTAAAATCTTATATTTATTAATATAATCTGTGACAAAATTTTACTTCTTAATCATTTTAGAAAACAGACTTCATATTTAAAGAATATTATTTTAATCTGTATCTACTTTAATTAAATTAAAAACATATTAAATTTTATTAAATTTTATTATAAATAGAAAGTATTAGTAGAACTTCTAACACAAAAAACTGATTCAAAATTCCTCCAAATAATAAAATCTTATCATTATATACAATAGATGATTTTTTTTATGACCTCGTGAAAATATCATATCTCTTTTTTAGCTATCAGACACTGTCACCGATTGACATCTCTTTTAAGTGATGTATTGTTGAAGTGACCTAATTTTTCTCACCGACCGTTTACATGCCAAACTACTGCCGACAGTTATCTTGATCTCTCTGTCAGAGATATTAGACTTTTGTGCGATTTCACGCATAACGTGCAATTTAACGCGCAATTTTACGGATCGAAATACTCGCAAAAGTACGGAGGTACACCGAATGATTAGGGGAGAGTATAACACACAAAAGGAACATACATGCGATAGGTAGGGTGAGATTTTACCGCGGGAAATTTCCGGACAAATAGGAGCCGGGTAAATTCGAACCATGGAACATTTGAGTTTGCAAATACTGCAATGGTCCGACCAACTGAAAGGTGCATAGGATGGAAGTGAATACCATAATACTAAGGTTTGTATAGGAAATATTCCAATACATATATATATGTATACTAAGACATCAACGTAATCTTTGATAGTATTTCGAATATTATATAGATATAAGTACAACTAAACTTTGACGATTCTTCTAGTCAAGTATTTTACAAATGAAAAAGAATAATAAAATGATAATTAAAGCATATTTTAATTTTTTAAATTAATTCAATTCAATTTAATTAGAAATAACAATTTTAGAAAAAAGTTGTTTACAACGTAATAATTTGCTGTTCTGCTTTTGTGAAGATTTCAACAAACATACAAAGAGTTCTTTCATTTTCGTTTTCCTTTAATACTTTCGACACTTTAATTAAAAAGATTAATTTTTAATTAAAGTGTGTTTTATAAATATTTAAAATCTGCATAAATAAGTATACTCGCGAAAGGAATACTACTTTTTATTAATTTGTAAAGCATCATTATTTATTATCATTTTTGATAATATATGCTTAGAAACATAAAAATTGATCTTCTCGAGTTTATTTATAATATTTTCTAGCTTATTTATATAATGTCATATCTTGTATAGCAAAAGTATTGAAAAAAGAGCTAATGCAAATCAATTAATTTCTTCATCTCATTGCAAATATCGCTCGATGTCAGTATTATGTAGGTACTCGAGGTGTATTACGGATGCGAGAGAGAGACTGCGCCTTGTCAATATTGGTCTCAAGTGACAAAGGACTAATCAAGACTAGGCTCAGTGGTGGACATATTGCTTATTGCTGCCATTGCCTGTTCGTACAATCTCACATATGATCCATGCAACATTCCAATGTTCGGCAAACAGTATCTATAGATATCGTTATTATATGTAGGCTACGAGACCAATCGTGTTTGATCAGCTTGTCGATTGTTTTAATTTACAACATCAATTTTATATAAAAGCTGAATAAAATAATATTTGTAATGTTACACAGTCATTTTTATGTCATTTTACACACACGGACGCGTGCGCAGATTTAAAATTGCTTCGTAAATTTTCATTTTTCAATTTTGTTGTCTCATGGTAATTGGAAAAGGGCTATTGAAAATAGTTACTTTTATTATTATTAGTAAAATAACATTGTTAAATAATTCATTGTGTAAAAGTGATCAGGTATAGCTATTGTCGGTACCGTTAAAATTTTATCCCCATAATTTCTCTTCCCTTTTGACGATCGTTATTTTTTCATTTTATTATTTTTTCGGTGCGACAGTAGTCCTCGGCGAGGGAATAACAACTGGTGATTTGCATTGCGGATACGCTCAACAACAATGCATGAGCACTCTTCGCCCGATGAAAGCGGTTGTATTCTCGAAGCGACCGGAAGTGGTTCTTGCAATTTTCCCCAGTAATGGTGCATTCCCAGCTCTTAATCGTTGTATTTTAATTATCACTCGGTAAGCAATTCCCGCGGTAGCAATTAAAAGCAAGGAAAGCATTAATCAGCTTGATCAATCCAAACAGTTATTGTTACCGCTCGAAGTTTATAGGTAAATATTCGGCGCTGTTAATTCAAACTATGCAATGCGCTAATTAGCAATAATTGTTGAATTTAAAATAATTAAAAGTGTTATCCAATAATAAAAATTTACAACAGTTCATTCGTTCCTTTCTTTCCGTGGCCACTGTGCACAAGATTTAACAAAACGTAATTTTAGTTGTCGGATCAGCACTTTACTATACCGTTTACGGTTCTTTCTATCAACTATTTTGTTTTCTCTATTTCTGTAGGTGGAAACGCGGTAACGCTTTGCGCGCGCACGTTTCGACAGTGCACAAAAGCTGAGGAGATATTTGTTTCTCGATCGAGAGAACGAACGACACGAATGTTGTCAGCGGGAATTGCTTGCTGCCGGATTAAACGTTCGCGTTTCCATGGGCGATCGATCAAAAGATCGACTGTCGAACGCACACCGTTGTGCGTTGTTCGGATCCGATGGGACCGAACGTAATGTCAGCTCAATCTCCTGCGCGTCCTTCATCACTGCCTCACTTTATCTGCACCGCGTGCATCCTGTCGCGTGTGGGCGCTTCACGTTTGAGATCCTTTCCATGTAGCGTCCACGAGCGCTACGCGATTCGTACATTACGATATTGCGAGTCCCCTGATGCATTGTTAAGTTTTCGACTCGCTGTAATTCTCAGCTGTAACGTTGCGTTGAATTAAAATGCGGAATGGTTTTCCTTTAGACATCTATTGTCGCGTCCTTAATTCAAGCTTTTTTAATTACGAAAAATACAAACGACAGAAAAACCCTTGTTTTTTTAGGAGAGAGGAAAATAAAGTTTTCCAAAGGAACTTTATTTCCCAAACGCGCGGCTGCTACGATATAATCGGCCAGATAAAGTCTCATTTGAACGCGATTAACGCGATCTTATCCCACGGAATCATCACTTTTCTGACGATGAAACTGAGATAAATTAAAAATTACGAAAATCTGCCCATCTCCTGCAACCGAGAAAAGTGCGAAGGGGATGAAAATCTGTGAAAAGGAGGAGAAGGAAAATAATTCCATCTCCGCGGTAATCCGTAATTTAATTAACTCGGAACAATAGAAGGGGCTGCTCGAGACACCCGGATAGATTATCACTGCCCGGTGCAGTTGGATAACAGTATACATCACCGTATAAGCCCATCTACTTGGAGAACGAGGCGTACAGATCGTTGAGAAGGGGCAGAGGAGAGGGACGAGACAATAAATCTCGTCGTTCTATTTCCTCGGTGTTCGAGAAATCGATCGAACCAATGTCAAGTGCTGTCGCTCGTTATGACTAAATCTCGTTTCATGAAGTACTTCCAGTTACTTTGATTACAATCGCGAATGCAATTGGAGAACAACATTGTATTCTGTGCAATTATGCAAATAATAAAGCTGCGCGAATCTCTTTGCAAAGAATATACTTTTGATAATTTAAGATTAAAAAATATGTCAATAAGAGAATATAAGTTTTGTACATAAAAAACTTCTGGACTTCATATGATTTATGCATTTATCTTATAAAAATACATACATACTAATTTGAAGTTAAACTTTAAACTTGTAATATATGTAGAATAAAATGTTTAAATCTAAATATGTTTTACGAACTTTTTACAATTTTTGTATAATAGATATATGGTTTTGTAATAAATATGTTAGTTCCTAATAATGCTACTAATGAAAATGAATGAATGAAATTCATTCTTAAAAATCTTCTTCTTATAAATTATAATAATTTACGTTTGCTTGTGCATCAAAAAAAAATATTTTTATTCTCGATCGTAGCTTTCGAGATATTAAAAATTTGGAAAAAAAAGGATTTATTGTTTTAAATTTGAAAGATAATCATAATCCAACGATATTGAATTTAGTGAATCACATTTTGTTATTAAAATTCAATGACAAGTTCACAAAATGATAAAACGCAAGTATCAAGTACTTAATAAACAGCTTGATGATAAAAAATTATTTAATATAAGAAGATATTTTCAAGAATTCAAGATTTGCATCATTTCTTTTAAATAATTACATGGCAAAAAGTTATCATTAGAACAAGAATTTTCAGAGGAGAGAGAGAGAGAGAGAGAGAGAGAGAAAGAGATGATAATTTCAAGATTAGAACATTACCCAAGATCGTTTATAAAAATATATCAACTAATTGTAAGTAAAAGAAGCGCCAAAGTCATATAGATGTGTTAAAATAATACATTTATATTTAGTATTTAGATAAATTTATCTCAGATATATATATGTATATGATTGTTCGTCGATTACTTTCGGACATGCAATACAATCAAACTAAAATAATAATAATACCCCCTAAATTAAAATAGATCGTCGATTTGATGCTATTAGCACCTTGTAAAAAACTTATAAGTAATAATTATTAATTATAAATGAATACATTGATTGTAGAGATTGAGGAAAAAGGTTGGTTGAGGAAAAAGCTTCCATTTCAAAACATTTTACTTTCAATGAATTGTCAGACCATTCTAAGACATTATTTATTGATGTTAAATTATTCTTTATCGTACTTTAAACACTTTATATTTACCTAAAATATTCAATAACGAAGGATTATTAAGCGTGCGTGCATGCGTGTGTGTGTGTGTGTGTGTGTGTGTGTGTGTGTGTGTGTGTGTGTGTGTGTGTAAAAGAGTTCAATAAAACTTTAAGTTCAGTTACACGTCAGTAGTAAGAGTTATACACATTTTATTGAATATATTTTTATTATTGGTATTGAAGCTGATGAATATTAAAAGATATTTTTATGAATGTGCAAATGGTCAGAGAACGGTTAGTTTTTGTGTCTATATAGCTACTGCCATTTATTACATTATACAAGATACCAAGATATTTAAAACTCTCGCGGTATACACTTTAAGTGCACTTTGCGAAAAAGATAAAATTATTACTATAACTGAAGATAGTAATGAAGATTAAAAAGTATAAATTTGTTTATATAATAATAATGTTTATGTAAATATTAATAATAAAAAATAATAAAAAACTAATAATAAAATTATCAATAGATAGATTGATATAATTATTAATAAAAGACATAATCTTATAATAAAAATTATAATAAAAAAAATTTTAGATTCGTATAATAAGAAATATAATCTTTTTTATGCGAGAGATAACAAGTATATTAGATATTAATACTTTGCCTGAATTAATTTTTAACCATTTTGTCCCTTTTATTTAACAAGTTTCGAATTTTTTCAGTCAAAGGCACTTTTAACCCCTAGCCGGCTATAGTTTGTCGTATGGGGGACACTATTTCGCTAATATTTTTGCAGTTTACGAATTCAGTGTATATTATAGAGGCGCACGACAGAAAAATATCGGTTCACGATCGGGTCTCGGCGCCCAGTGCAAACATTGCGGTCGGAGCAAACAGGTGGCCCAATATCGGGCATGTTTGCTGGCGGATTAGCGATTCTATTGGATACTTTATTCCGGAGCAGTGACGCCGATACCAACGCCCACGCCGTCGTCGAGAAACCCGCCGGGAGAAAATAGCGGATGGGGCGGCACGGCGGGATTTATAGCGCTTGCGAAACGGCTGACGGCTAACGTTTAACGGCGAGTGCATCTCTCACACGAGCAGCGTCGTTCGAATTGCGCGGCGTGCCCTACGGGGGAAGGTTCGATTTTTCGATCGGCGGGACATGGCTGCATTTTTCACGACTGCAAAGGGTTCGTGTTGGTCTTCGTGAACGAGAAGCAAACATTTGGCATCGATTTTTACCGCGTTTATACGTCCAGTTGCTTTTATATCAATTCTCAATTACTATCGAAATAAAGAATATAACATTTTTCGATACATACTTCATTATTTCATGTTTTGAAAATTCGATTTCAATAAGTTTTAATATACACTTTTTTTTCCATTTTTTATATTAACTTTTCTTATTTTATTTTAATATAATTGTGCAGTACAGTTTCATTCTTTGATATAATATATATACCGTTTGATGACTTATCATATAAATTTTACTTTTATTCTCACTCTACTCTTTCTCGTGTTTGAACAAAAAAATTACAATATTTGGCTTTAACATGAACTTCGTAAAGTCATATAATAAAGAATATTTACTTAATTTTGCTCAATCTATTTATTATGTATCCAATCTTTGATTACTATTTTCATATTTTATTTCTGACTCTTTCCAATATTTATTTATTACAGTCTTCATGGATCTCACATTTCCAACTTTTTAATCTATTCTTTAATACAATTTATTAATTGGCTGAGGAAAATTAATTGTAAATTAAATCAAAACAGTAAGTTCTTATGATCATTGTTGAAAAATTAATTTCAATCCTTTCTTCCTTTGCTTTTGATGTTTAGTTTTAGTTTCTTGTTTAGTAATTCGGTCTAATTATTGGCTCGTTTCTGATCTTTTATTATTTATTACATTAATTAGTGATTTCGAGGTCAAACATTGATACCACTATTAATGGTCTTAATAAGCATTTTGTTAAGAAAGTTTTTTCACAGAATTAATGGCTGTCCGAAAAATCAACATAAAATTCTATTTATTTTTACAAGTTAATATTATCGTAAGATTTTATTTCGTAATATCGTGTATTTCTTTTTCCGTTCTTCCAAATGTATTATTTACGATGCAACATTGGGGTGCATCACGATGGGAAATTCTCGGTGCGATTGTTTGATAAGCAGATTTGCAGTTCCGAATGCATGCGATCGAGCATTTATGTGTTTGACCTATGCGCAATACAAAATAGAATATTCCAAATAGAGCTCGTGTGTATCTGTGTAGATGAAGCTTACACGTATTATGATGAACTTGCGCGTGCTTCACAGCGATAACGCTTAATCAATGACCCGGTTTTGCGGAAACTTCAAAGTGTTTTGCTAATAAATAATGGTGCGGTTGCAAAAGGGAGAGCCTTGGATAAGCTAGTGGAAAGTAATACGCAAAAACAGGATTTGAAAACTTATCGGAAAACAGCGACTGACCATAGAAAAGGTTTCCGAATCCAATACCATTACTTTTTGATCTGTCATAAAATATAGACTTTCATACAGAGACAATCATATTTATTGTTAAAAGAAGAATATTTTATTCTTAAATAAAAAATTCTTAAACGTACAAATATTTATAAATGTTAATCAATCTTTGTTTAATTCAAGACAGGAAAATAGAAATTATTGATCTAATTTTAATGTTTTCTTTATTTTT
>Ga0157364_1005566_pt1 | contig 12837 bp, 8 predicted proteins | sample AttsexASBM2_FD_111476 | JGI IMG/M metagenome (GOLD analysis project Ga0157364, IMG submission 111476) | Fungus gardens microbial communities from leaf cutter ant in Ribeirão Preto, State of São Paulo, Brazil - Atta sexdens ASBM2 | ecosystem: Host-associated > Fungi > Mycelium > Unclassified ... | reverse complement strand
TTCTCTGCATATCTTTATTAAACATTATACTCTTTAGGAGAGCATTTGCCATATTATCATTAATACGTTCGTCACGTTTGTCTGTTATTAGGGTTATTACAGCGAATGCGAGATAATTAGTATTCTGCTCGGAGTAATCACGTGCGGACTTAATAGTTAATTGATATCATATGTTGCAAATTACAAATGCAAAATTTTTGCAGCATAAACATATTCCGAATTACATGAATATATCACACTTCGCATGATACAAATTGATCATTTGGAGCTCGCTCGCAGTCTCGCTCTACAGTCAGAACTGTTTAAACAAAAAGAAAATTATTTGCCCCAGATTACAACATATTATTACTATTGTTATTACTATTAACAAATTGTTTTATTATGACGTTATGTCATAAAATATCCTGTGTAATATTAATCTTTTATATACGTATTTATAAAATATATAATATTAATCTTTATATATACATATACTATGCGACGGCAGTGCGTGAGATTCGTGCAACGACCATTCGCAACGCTAGCATATATCATGAATTGCTCCTGGGAAATGAATGTGTGCATAGGATAGAATTATCACATGCGTATGTCCCCCGGTGTTATTGTGCGCGCAGATTAATCCACTACTCGATAGATCTTCGATAATATCGATATCAAGCAAGAATTATATGATATATCGTTATGTTGTCCCCCCACACAATTAATATATTAAAAATTATTTTTGTTTACGTAAAAAAAAATATTCGTTAAAAATTCGGCCGATTTTTTTAAATATTTTCAAGAATTTAATATATTGCAGACGAAATTCTATTTTTTTAATAAACTTACAAACAAATTTATATATAATTTATAATTTAAAGAAAAATTTGTTTTTATAGATTTGATATTTTTTTATATAAAATGTTTAAGAATACATTTTAATACACAAATGAATTTAATAAACGAATATCCAATATTCGAATAAATAAGATACTCTTGTACTGCATTGCAGTATATAAAATATGAAATATTTTAAAATAATAGTTATATTGTTATTTGAATGATACATTTAATAATGCTTTTATTGTTATTTGAATGATATATTTAATAATGCTTTTATTTATAATAGCCATTTAATGTCTATTTAAATACACATCTGTATACGTATATTCGATGGCTATATCTAATTAGTGTTTCTTTAAACACAATTATTCTAAAATATTATTACAAATATTACAAATATCCAACTTGTAATTTTACTTTATTTTATGATTGTTTTACTATTTTGTTACTAATAATTAAAATTTCAAGTAATGCATTTTTCGGATCTTGGAAGTTTTTGTCTGAAACAGTTAATGCAGTGGTCAATTCATTTAAATAACAATTCTTGATGATAGATTTGTATTTTCTTAAACGATAATTCCACGATGGCGAATCATAATTACAAGATAAGGAGATTCGAAAGCCGATAGATGCAAAATGAGAGACGTGACATGTGCAACACGTCAGATTCCACTTATCCGTTGTGAATTCTATTGCCATAGGATGCGAATCTCTTAATCCGCATCTACCGCGTGTAATAATTGAACCGCACAATTTGCGAGCAGGCACATCTCGTCAAATTACCTGGCAAAGCGGCAGAAACATTTCCCCTATGGAATCATCCCTCGAGAATCGATCATAGTCGAAGACGTGTAGATGTAATACCCTGCTCTGCAGCTTCTGTATGGGAAAACCTGGAGAAGAGAACCGACACATAAATATGTACATTTTGCTATATCACGATAACATTGTTGACTGATCCAAATTTAATTACACTTTGTTTACACGACAAATGTTTCTTTTTTTTATAATTTGTAGTCTATCTTTTACTATCAAAATATTGCGTTGGCGGTGAACTAATATTTCGACGTAATTCCTCATTCACAAAGAAAAATTAGATGTATTCCAATTTTTATCTCGCAGATCTAATCTTGAGTAGAAGATTGTATCAGATTGCTTTGTTATTTTCAGATTGTTACAATACGCTGTGATTTCTTTCCTTAAACCAGCTTAACGCAATCAAATACAATGTCGCTGTCTTATACCCACCACACTGCACGAACTAAAATTGCTTTGCATTTATTTCTTTCCCCGCGTTTACCTTTGGGAAAAAGTTAGCGGACCAATGCGAGAAATGTTGCCGAACGTGCGCTTACCTTCGAAATAGAACGTCTCGTTCCATCTCGGATTCAACGTGCGCCTTTTGATTTTTGTCTCGAGTCGGTGTTTCTTATCCGGTAGCAGCGTTACACGTACGTACGGATCGGAAGTGCCTGACAAGTCCTTCGCCGGCAGATCTTTACCCTAAAGAAAATTAGATATCAGTATCAAAGGGTGAGGGCGGAATTTTAATCCTCCACGAATCAGGTCAGGTGAGGTGTAACATACCTTAGCAAGATGAATTTTTATAACTTCTTAAAAAGTACCGCGCATGTTGCCAATTTCGTGCAACTGGAGAGTATATACTTATCAATTTATTACCATACTAAAAATTAAAAGTACATTTATGATGAAGTATAGCATGAGATATATCCACATATGATCTATGTTGATTTTTCACCTGGTTCACGGAGGGTTAAAGAACAAAGAACTTTCTATGGTCCCTTAAGCTTCCCACGATTACGTGGGATATGTACATTTTCATGTACTTTCACGATAAGTCCTCTTACGGAAAGTGAAGTTCGATGTAAATCTCTCTATACATACAATTCTACGCGTGAAGCCTGCATAATGTTATAAACAAAGCTGAATCTTCCACTCGATTATATGCATAACAGCATAAAGTGGCCAAAATTCTTTCAGAATTATGAGCGAATGAAAAGAAGAAGGGATACTCGAAAAATAGTAGTATCTTTAAAAAGATATGAAAAGAAGACAGGAAAGTGATGGCACTTGATCCGCTTTGAGTAATATGACTCGCAATATTTCAAAATAAAAAAAAAAGAACATTTTATTCCATACGTAGCGTACGTCAAAATGAAAATATGCAGTATGTATGGCGTTGAAATCCGCGGCTTTATTCATATTTATATGCATAGCTATTGTTTCGTTCAAAATGTTATAGAACATACGCATTTGTCTACCGAAGGAGATATATGTCTTTGTTTCCGTTGCATCTTACAAAGCTCTCATCTAAGTCTCTGAAACTTGTATGTGTAAGAGAATTTACAGAGTTCACGGTGTACGTGCAACAGCCTCTGTATGATAGAACTATAAGTATCGTCCTGAGACATATTGTGAGCATGTGAGCAGCCCTTGTGTATGCGCAGCACAGTCGATACTGTTAATGGGAGCTACATAGACGGGAAACAAAATCAATAACCGCCTTTAACGACCTTGATGGCTGCCTGTGTTTTGAAAAATAAGTCCTGCCTGAAAGTGTTCTCTTTCCAACTTTTCGCAATGGCTCGTTTAAAAAGTCGCTCGTGGCCTTGAAGGCATTTATGCCAGAGGTGTACGGTCATTTTTCATTTAGCTGTCAGACCGTTTCTTGGAACTCCATAACGTCATTATGCCGACTCAAATTTCTCACGTAGAACGATTCCGTGCGATTTAAAGTGCCGCAAAACTTTACAAACTTCGAGATTACGACATGGAAGTTAAAAAAAATGCCCATCTAAGAAAAGAATTCCCGCGCAAACGTGATTGCGAAGGTGTTCTTTTTTATTTACGAACCATTAAAGATAAATTACATTTTGCCGATTAAATCATTCATTGCCGATTAATCTTTATTTAATTTCAAGTTTTACACACTTAACCGAAATATGATATACAAAATATTATTTGATGTTGATAATTGAAATGAAAATTAAAAGATATAAAAGGAAAGAAAGAGCTCGATTAAATTTCCGCTAAGGAAAAGTCGATTTTTCACAAATTGACAAAATTTCTAACTATACATATACGTTTGCAACTTCATGATGTGTGCTTTACACGAGTATTTCTATACGAGAAATTTCTACCTTCGAGTTTACAAATTACGAAGATATTGAACGTGAATGGAATAAACGCGATGTCTTTGATGAACGCTTGGTTGAACATTTCGAGGTGTCGCGACAAATTTTCACGCCATCAAAGACACGAGGGAGCTCGTAAAAATAGGAATTTTTAAGGTCGGAAGTATGTTTCCGCTTTCATCGCAGGTCTATTCCGGGTCATTTATAATGCGCATTAGTCACAAAAAATATATTTTGAATGAAATTAACCGAATAGTCTGGAAAAACAGAGATATACCTCGTGAAAATCTCGTCGTGCTCGCGTCAAATTTCGCAGAATTAACGAGATAATGTGGAAAATAAAAACAGTCACACTTTTAATAGTTTTACAGACGTAATTTGACGCGCTATTAGAAATACATATATAATAAAAAACAAATTGTAATACATCAAAGTACTTTATTAAATAATTCAACAAATGATTAAATATTCGTGAAAGAAAAGAGGTCGGATGCAAATTGAGTGAGAAATAAAATTTTTACCGGCATACTTCTTTGATAAACTGCACGATAATACGTGCAATTTCATTACAATTTTTTTTCATTAAAAGTGGCATATAGTTGTATCCTCGTGGCACGAAGAAATTAATATTACATTTTCGTAATAATAATGTAATTTCACATGTCTCTACGGAATGAAAAGTAATTACATGTTAAAGCTTCAGACAACGCATTAACATAAAATTTGTGTGCACCAATGCATATAGATGTGATCACATAAACGATGCACTTCGTACTTAGAAAGATGTTTTCTAACTACCGAGATCTTGGCACGATAATTTTCACCGAGGAAAACAAAGAAAACGATGCCCAAGTGTTTCGCTTAATGTCGGATTAAATCGCGCGAGGCGAAAACGGTTCAGCGTTTGGAAAGAATTTATGCGTTTGTTTACAACAAAAGTCCCCGTCCCGTTGAACATTTCAATTTCCCCCCCCCCCCCCCCCCGAGATTGTCGACGAGTTTCAAAAGTTCCCCTTTCTCTCTGTTGTACTGTAACAGGAAGTGATGTATGACGTATCCCAGTTTACCAGGATACATATTTTCGCGCACGTACATTTTTCGGCGTGGCAACGCGAGTCCCGTGTTGACGATTTATAACAGCTCTTATCGACGTGGCCGTGGCGTAGTAAAACCAAAAATCAAGCTAATGGGTCCATCTACATTCCGGTTTTACGTTTCCACAGCCTGTGCCGGAACACAACCGTCGACAAAGACAGAAATGCGCATATCAATTTATTTACGTAATTTTGTTTACGTAACACAGTTATACGCGGAGTGGCTCGAGAAAATCATTTTATATTTTATTTCTAAATATTTTTGTTCCGTACTTTTTGAACTCTCAATGCGGACGTCATTAATCGGGGTAATCGGTCGATTTATTCGCATCGGCAATAAGAATATATAAATTTCAATTTTATTAATATTTATGTAGATTCAAAAGTTTGCAATTCGAGAATATAAAAAAGATAATAAAATGAAATAATCATTTTTATTTCTTCATATAATCACTTTTTATTTCAATACGTTTTTTTAGAATAATTAAATTTTTTATACTGCTAAAAAAAATATTCTGAATTTTTGTCCTTAAAATAGTTCAACACTGCGGAGATCACTTCTCCATCACTAGTAAATTTTTTTCCATGTAAATCGGACTTCAATTGTGAGAATAAAATAGTTTTGATAATAAAAAATAATTTTCAAAATTGAAATCCGATTTGCATGGAAATAAATTTATCAGTGATAAAATAATAGCTACAATATTATAAATCGTTTTAAAAAGAAAAATTCACAATATTTTTTAATGATACAGAAAAATGGATATAGATAAAGAATGCTTATATTAAATTATATATATAAATGGATGTATTATTTTATCAATCTTTTTCCATTCTTAAACTGGAAACTTTTTGATCTTACCACGTTATATATTAGCTCCTTATATTTTATATAAAATTTTATCGGCATGATGATGTATTATTACCCTCTCCTACTGGAATGGAATGTAGCAATCGACGAGTGCGTCACACGCAAACACGGCGATATCGAAGCAAACGGCTAGCAAGCATATTTCAAAGAGCTAAGTTCCCGGAGGGAGCATCCATGTACGAAACTTCGACTGACCTGTATGATGCGCAGAATGAGCGTACTGTTCTGAAAATCGTACTCGAGACTGAAGTGAATCTGGCCAACATTCTCGCTCGGTTCCGAATTATCAATGTACATATCGACCAAGGAGATGGATCTGCTCTGTAGAAATGCTTTCTGAAACACATAGATCGCCGAAGCTATTATTACTATCGCTTCCTTTTAGTTCGTGAAAGATTCTCGGAATTCTTATCAAAATATATTTTGCTAAGAAGAATATGTACAGTTAGAGAAAAAAAGAAAAAGAGAAATAATTTGTACTAAAATGTAATCTTCTTAAAATCATATTATAAGAAAAAGGTTTGAAACAGAAAGAATTAACTGTCATTAAATATCACATTTGTCTCCAACACGTGAAAATTTACTGTCTCTCTATCAAGCTGCGTGTACAACTTAATTACATCGCAAGAAACATAAATACATTTTATTGTAATTACAGATCAGTTTCTACGTTAAATAAAATTGTGTCACTTATACGTTATTGCAATTAGTCTCAATTTTATTTTTAGAACGCAACATCGTGACAATCTCCAATTATATACAGAGTTAATAGCAATTGCATTTTAATGATTACTGTTCTAGCTTTGAAAAATAATATATAGTCCTTCATATAAATATTTTAGATAATTATAATGTTTAAATTAAAATCTATCTAAAAATTTCTAGCCCAAAGATATAAAAAAGTAATAAAATGAAGCATTTTTATTTTTCAATATAATCACGTTTTACTTCAATATATTTATCAGAAAGTAAATTTGAGTAAATTTTTCTGTACCTTCTTTGTCATTGATAAATTTTTTCCATGAGAATTAAATTTCAATTTTTTTAATAAAAAAATAATCACTAGAGAGAGATCATTATAAAATAAGTGATGTCTCCGCAATGTTAAATTATTTTAAGGATAAAAATTTTAAATATTTTTTGGTGATATAGAAAATGAATTCATCATTTCTAAAAAATCTATTGAAATAAAAATTATGTCAAAAAATTTTAAACAGTTGTTTTAGTTTATAATCTTTTTTATATCCTTGAACCAGAAATTTTTGAATTTTGTTACATATAACTCGCATTAAAATTTGAAACAGGATCTTGTACCACATAATGTAAAGTACATTTTCCATAAAAAAAATTTTTAAATTACATGAAATATATATAATAAAAATAAATATATACGGCATATATTATAATACATATTATAATATACGATATATAAAGTTACAAGTAGAATTTCATCCCGAAATCTGAGGTGGCAAATAGATTGTATGAGCGGTCTTCGAGATTACCTCGTTATCACGATATCCGCGTCATCGCGTCGAAGATCAGGATGAACTTTAAAGGGCTTACCGAGGGATGTTCTCCTTTGACATTCTGCAATTGCTTGTTTTGTGGCCCGGCAGTTGGTGTACGGGGTTCTACGCTTCCGGCATTGCTGGCGCCGCTTCCTGGTGCCGCTGTTGCTCCTGCTACACCGCTCGCGGGACCACCGCTACCACCTGCCGGAGATTTGCTAGAGGGACTACCGGTCGTCCTGAAAAAAAAAAGACGCCAATTCATCACATTACATCATCCACGTGCGCATTCACTTCCGATATGACAATTTTTTTTTCCTCTTCTCATCTCTTCTATCACTTTTAAACAGAGTGTCATCGCAGGATCTCCTGGGACAGCGTTGAAGAGATACCGAAGACATTTGACAATGTTTATTCGTTTTATTAGTCTTCAAAGTCTAATTATTGTCACCAAAAGGTTTAGATTTCAAATTTTTATGCAGATATTTTTTACAGACATGCACAAAATATGCAAATTTGCAAATATGCAAATATGCAAATATGCACAAATAAATATACATTTTAATGAGACAAATCTATTTTTGTTATTTTCCAATCTGTTTTTTAAAAAAATATAAAATTGCATAAGAATCTGATGTCTACTTATAATTGAACGTAGCTTGTCTTTATTGTATCATTTTTTACGTAATTACTAGAAAGAGTCAGTCTTTCATTCTCGTCTTGCATTATTTTTTGTTTCTTTTTTTCTTACAAAATTCCTTTTAAGACATCTAATCTCTCTACAAACAGATATTTCAGCTTTCATACACACCATGATTTGTTTTATTACGTTGTATTACTTGTGTTATAATTTCATATACTTTGAGAATATTAAATATTTAATTAAATTAAATATCCAATTGATTAATCCAGAATTACGAAGCGTGGAAATTACGCGATTGTTCAATTTCGACCTATGCAAGCTGCACATTTATACAATTAAATCTGTCGCCCACAATTGATTTTGACAATTGCTCGCCATACGTTTTATTTTACATACAATGTTAAATTAATATGAAAATACGAAGAAATAACGAGATAAATATTGTCATTATAACGAAGTTAACGCTTTATAGAAACACCTGATTGATTCGAAACTTGTTGACAATTAGGGGGAATGGGGTTCTTGTTGGTTCCCTCCTCCCTCTGTGATGCATGCACAGGCTTATCAACAGTGGCGTACATACATCCCAGCGATACGTTTCTGTAACGTACGTTAGGCATAATAGGCGACCTAGGATCTAGATAAATCTTATCGCTCCGACTACTGTGTCGCATCTACTGCGAGCACACTATGCTGCTAATCGAGACAGCATTCTCTCGCAGGCACGCAAGCCGATACGCTTCCAGCATGTCATCGGCTTATTAATAGTTGCTGTTTACCAGTCGCAACTGCGGAGCGTCCATAACTGTGCAGAAACGGCTGAAGCCACGGCAGGAAAAAAAATTAATTTATTGCATGAACATTATAAAAAGAAAAAAAAACAGGAAAGAAAAAAATCGATGCAAGTATGCAGGTTTAGAAGCTCGGTATGGAGCTAATGATCTTGTCTGTTCTACAAAAGGGTAAAAAAAAAGAATAATCGCAAGTCTGACAAAATAAAAAGGAAGGTAATTACGTCATCCAGTAATATGGAGATGCTCTTATTAGATAAGTATACAGATCGAAGTATACAGGTTGTATGTAAGATGCGCTCAAATTGAATGTATAAATCACGTAAAACATTGAAGAATAACTATTGATACGTACCTATGCAAGTTAATATATATAGGTATATTGATATAAGTTGTATATCAAATTCTGAGATGAAATGAGTAAAAACTATTTTGCTAATTAGTCGATAATATAACAAATGCGTTGTACGTTTGTTAATATTATATTAACCAAATTTGTTATACCCATAGCGTTCGCATGCTTTTCTATATAAGCTCCAATTTGTGCAGATACACATACTTAAATAATCTGCAAATCTATTACATCATTTGTCAACGTAACCGATATCCATGTTGTTCGTACAAAATGCAAAAATGCAGTCCCGTGCTTTTTATGTATTCGCAGAAATCAATCACGTCATTGAACAGTAACATCTATCTCTCGCTTGTGTATGAAAGGGAAAAATACACATTCGCATAAATTCTTTTTATCCGATTAAAACTCTCATGCAGATATATTTTACCGGATCGGCGAGCTCCCTTATTTACCGCGATTCTCTATTCATAACTCATAAATAAGAATGAGAAAAAAAAATCCGCGTGAACGAAGAGTATCCCCGATATATAGGAAAGTACATCGTGCAACACCTACGATAACAGCCGGCATAAATTTAAATCGCCGTGGCGTATCGATTGATTAAAAAAATTCAACTTCGCGCAAGATTGGTTTCACATTTCCCTAAATGTTATAGGTAACTGCGAAAAAAAAACTACATTTCAGCGGAAAATATGTTTAAATAAACTACGAAAATTTTTTGCTAATATTGACGAAATGCTTGTTACCTCGTCCTATATCACTGGCTAATATCTGTTGAGTGTTTAAACAGGTCTACATGAAAATTAATGCTCTGCCGGCGTTTTATATTCCGATATAGAATGAGTTCGGTAAGATGATACACGTATTGAATTTACGAGAAATTGAATAAAAAAAATATTAAAAATTAAAAAATATTAAAACATAATTCTTATAAAACTAATTTTCTCATCTCGTTTTGCATTTAATTAAAATACATATTCGCATAATTGTCTCGTTCAATAATAAAATCAAACAAATTACATACTAATTAATTTTGATAATTATATTCCCGCGTTATTATTTTCAATGGAATATTTCAAAATATTAAAAATATAATATTAAATTATAATATTTATATTAAAATATTTATATTAAAAGATCAAAAAGACATAACGATTCCCAATTTAGTTTTAAAATAGCTAAAGGTTTAACATTAAAAACATAACATAACAGAAATGGGATAATATTACAAAATTTTATATCGCAGACATTCTCGTTTTTAAAAATATGACTTTGTGTTAAAAATTTCGGTTTTATCGGTAATTGCAAATTCTGATTCGCTGTAATTGCTCGATATTGTTTCAATATTACGGCCAATTCTCAATAACTACGCCATGAACGATAATTACCGTAAGACGTCGGCCCGTTTGATCAATATATACCTCTGGGTAAACAGGAAACTTGAGCATACAAATTTGCCTCGATACCGCTTCATAAACCGTCTGGACGCTTGTGTCGGCGCACGAGAGAATTTCGGAGAGAACCTGTAATTCGAACTAACGCGGCAAGCAAACGCGACATTTAAGCGCATTTGCAAAAGGTTAAGGGCGTACAATAGGTAAATCGTACCGGGCGATAACGGAAACGCCTGCGACACGTTATTTTCAGCCGTGGCTCGACAACACGTAACTAGAAACCGTATAGGACCGGTGCCGAGCGGATGCACAGCTGGAGAGGCTCATTGTGTTCAGCTCGAGTGAATGGCGACCGCGCACTCGCGGAACTAAGTTTTATGAGAATAGTGTAGCAGAAGTTTCACCGCGGCTGTGTACTCATATTTATCAGAACACCTGCTGTGTATAAATAGCATAATGCGTGAACTTGTATTCAAAAATTCTGAGCCTAAGAGAGGCTAACGCGTAATGAGGAAATCAGGTCTGAAAAATCAACGTTGACGGAAATCAAATTTAGTCCCTCTATCACAATTAATTTCGCCTCAGATTACTTAAATCTAAAATAAAAGTATGGAATCATTATAGCGAATTCTTTTTGAGATTTTTACATTTTTTTCTTACTTCGTCTAATTGTATGCGAGATTTTATACTGAATAATTCTATTGATACATGCAACATCTTCCTTTTTTTTTTCTAAACTAGTGAAACATACAATTGAGTGATGTTGACTCGAAGTTAAAAAATATCGAAAAACTGTATATCCATGTAATACTAACAGCGAACGTTTATGTTGTAAATGCTGTTAGTTCGACGTCGCTGGCTGTATAAACAAGATCTTTTGTATCTATTCGATAGCAGGCGTGTATTAACGTATGTATCGTGTGTATTTGTGCAGGCGAACAATAACAGTGCGGTTCCAGAATAAAGAATAAGGTAAATCCAGTGGTGATCCGCGCACGCAAACACCGATCGAACTGAACATCCTTGAGCAGAAAGCGCTATCACTACTAATAGTAGACTGTGAGAAATACTTGACAGTATAGTAGCAGACAGGCATAGAAGACGGTAGTTCGAAAAGTAGAGACTGTGGAGTTTGTCGTAAACACAACGCCGACTACAGACAAGACAAACAGCGTCGCGTAGTAGTCATCGATGCTCATCGACAGGCAAGACAAAAGAAGCTGAACGAGCTTCTTCGACGAAGTAGAACTACTTACACAGTTAAAGTAGCGCCGATCGTGGGCAGTGTAATCCGTTAGAGAAGAGAAATCGGAAGAGAAGATAAGAAGAGAAGAGATAAATGAAGCGCAGCATAGAAAAATGAATCGTTTATTAAAAGTGTCGCATTTTATTTCGCACAGAGGTCGTTCATACTTACTCTAATTGCGCTCTGCGGTTCCGATTGCATTACAGTGAAACGAGGCATGAAACAGAAAAAGATCAGTGATTAATTAATTAACTGGACACACGTATACATACAGGCACACGCCGCACGACGAATGTGCGATACAGTTTGTTACATCGGACAGAGGAGGATAAAGGAGCATCGCACCAATTCGGAGAGACAACACACAACATTAAAAACGTCGTAAAAAATATCTCTTATAATTTCAAGTTACGAACGAAGAGAATCACAAAGAAGAAAAGAAAAAAATGCGTGCACTGACACATTCAAGAACGGTTCTCGACATAGAATCCGTATTGTCAGTCTCAATAGACAATGCAATAGTGAGAAACATCGTCGAGCAAACGCTGCAGCAAACTGCAGTTAACGAAGTGAATATCTTCCAATGTTAACCCGGGCACAAAGAAGTTTCAGTACCCAGAATGCTCGGAGTTAATTGCCGTCTCTCTTGTTAAAAATGGAAACTTAAGTAGAAAGAAAAAGGATTCGTAATAATTTTATTAAGTTAGATATGGCCGTATATTTCCCTCTTCGTAATTGTGCTATGTAAAATTACTACTCAGGTTGCTATTTTGTAGAGATTGTCAGTGGATAATAATAATGTCGACCATCGATAATAATTACATCAATTATTTCAAAATTCATTTTCATTGTCTTGAGCCTTTCAGCTTAGGGAGTTTAATCAAACTCCTATGAGTATGTATATATATATATATATATATATATATATATATATATATATATATATATATAAAACTTT
>Ga0157364_1005565_pt1 | contig 12840 bp, 7 predicted proteins | sample AttsexASBM2_FD_111476 | JGI IMG/M metagenome (GOLD analysis project Ga0157364, IMG submission 111476) | Fungus gardens microbial communities from leaf cutter ant in Ribeirão Preto, State of São Paulo, Brazil - Atta sexdens ASBM2 | ecosystem: Host-associated > Fungi > Mycelium > Unclassified ... | reverse complement strand
CGAGCATCATGAGTTTGCTATAATTTTGATCACGTGACCTGGTTTTAGCGAATAGTAAGTTTATTCGATGCTCGATGTTTGATGCCACGTAATGGCACTTTAAGGCTGGATTTTCACTTGACGCTACAACGCTCATTTTCAGCATCAAGTGAAAACTCAGCCTAAAGCGATTAAATGAGTATGATTGGTTGATTACTTAGGTCGGAATCAAACTATGCATTGAAAAATGAGATTGAAGAGTGTGATACCCATATTAATAGTCAGACCTTATATTTATTGGCTGCTGAATATCTAAAAATAAATTTAAGGAAGCCTTAAATATAAGGCCTGATTATGAATACAAGTAAGGGGCTCTGCACAATAAAAGGAACAGGGAACAGAAAACAGAGAATAAGATTTTCAATCTATCAGAAACTGTATATTCCACAATACATGATTTCTGATAGGTTGAAATTCTTATTCTCTGTTTCCTGTTTCTTTTATTGTGCAGATCCCCTCAGATTGAAGTTTGATCAATCAGAATAAAAGAAGCCAAAATTTCTTTGTCTTCATTGAGGAAATTTCAATCTTTGATCTTTAATCTCAATCTTCAAGAATCTGATTCTGGCCTTATAGATCCAACCAATCACATTCAATCGCTCCGCGAGGAGGCTAGCAGCTTTAAACGCGCTCACTGCCTTCTGACACTGGTCTCGTTTCCACCGAGAGTTTAAACTGGAAATGTCGTTCAACTAATGACGCGTAATGCGTAGTTTACAATGGTATTAGCAGTAGTGGATGAGATTATGAGAGTAACAAATTAATTATAGTTGAATGTGAGAAGAATCGACTGTGATTGATCAATTTCTTTTATAACCTCATCTATTACTGATACTGTCATTGTAGACCATGCATGATAGGGGAATACTCGACGGTAGTTGATTAGTTCTTACATTTTGATCCGGTTTAAACCTTCGATGGAAACTAGGCTATTGACAGCATCGTAGCCAATGCGGTGACAAGAGGTTTGTTCGCGTCACATGCTCCAACATGTAATATGGGATGCGTTCAGAAACGTCTAGGTAACTCTGGAGTGCCTAGTGTGTGCCTCAGACGTTCGGAAACGATTTAGATCACTCTATCGTCAATTTACCTTTCAGTTGAATAAAAGTTGCCCCCCATGCGCAATGCGCATTTCGCATTATAAATCACGTGTCTGATGAAAGTAAGGTTAAATTATACATATTTATTGAAAGATATTTAGGACACTACGTTCAATATACAATTGACTTCGAGAACAAGTACGATCTCTTTTTCGTGATTGTAACAGTATTTAATTTTACTTTCACACCCTTTCTCAATCTTTACTGATGTTTATCAATCACCTAATTGCATCACCCAAGGCGTTCAGAAACTTCTTCGTCTATATCACTCTGGGGTGCATCCAGAGTTTATCTCACCCTACCAATATCCAGATTTCCTGAACTCACCCATGCTCCTACCATAATTCTTACTCATTCCAAAGCGTTTGATAGAGTGAGTAGGAGTATGTTGGAGCGAACAAACCTAAGACTCTAAATTCTAATCCACAGCTAGTGATCCAGCAGATTACAGAAAAGCCGTAATTATAGGTTGTCGGTTGCTGGTTGTTGATTCTATTTTAGCCTTAAGATAAATTTTCACGAGCTTCTCTAACCAGCTGTTTCAGTAACAAAAAGGATCATGTGAAGGATCATGTGTACAAAATAAACGCTTGAATTCGTCAATTTTGACCACGTGATCCTTTTTGTCGTTGAAACAGCTAATTTGAGCAGCTCGTGAAAATTTACTTTTAGGTTTGTTCGCATTTTGCACTAGTTAGACTTGTTTGTACTCTCGTACTTTCGTTTTCTCTCTCTTTTGAATATTACGTATGTATAAAAAAATTTTTTGAGATTTTAAACAACGCGAACAAATCTATAACATAATTTATTACATAGAACAGACCCATATTCATTGTGCCCATTCTGTTGTAATCACAGAAGTCTATAGAAGTCTAATTGTAATCATAATTTCAAGTTATGTTCATAGCACTTTTTCTCTTATTCTGTCGCATTAATTATTTTATTTCCTAATTAAAAACTGTTTAGTAAATTGCTTAATTTATAATAATACGCTTAATACATTTAATTCACAATTGTTCGTACTGCATGATTTGCTATCGTAAATTCGAGGTTATCTCTAATAGATCAACTTTATAAAGTACTATATGTAATAATTAGTAATTGTACTATAATAATATATATTATCATAGTTATTATCATAGTTATCGAGTATGTCGATTCTAAATACACTACATCGAGCAGGAACATTGCTACGAGCGAATTTAATTGGCAAAGTGAGTTTTTTTCAACAATTTGTAAGTCTATATTCTTTAAGGATATTTGACCGAACTTTGATTTGACCGAACTTAGTTGGCGATTAACTTATCAAGAAATATCTACATTATTTTGTTAACAAAATAATTTAATGTTTAAATCTGAGATAACGATTAAATTAATTGTATAATTAAGAATTTTGTACAGCAACTCCGCTGGTTGAAATATCACTGATTAATTTAGTCAATAGTTAATTCAATCGGCAGAACGGTTTAATGTAAGATTTCTAATTACACAATTTACTATCCCTAATTTAATTTTTTTTTATGTATCAAACAAAATTTAATTATTCTGTCTATATTGATAAGCTAGTACAGATATTGCTCAATGAATTAATCGCCACTTAAATTACTCAAAGTTTGGTCGAAGTCGCCTTTATAGATATAAATTGCTTGCAGCTTGATTCAGCGAGAGCCATCACATTTTCGCTTACATGTTGTTCCAAGGAAGAAAATGCAACTGAAGGTGACAGTTCAGCTGTGAAAACTTCTAAAGTTGCACGTATACCAATTGTATCAGTAGAGACTAGCATCAAGTATATGAATAGTGATGGTAAGAAATTGTTCACGAGTTTTAAACACAATACAATTATCTAACTGTAAGATTTATTTTACAAACTTATCATTATCATGTGATTTGGAATTATTCCAAAATACAGCTTACAAACAGACTTATGGAGATGATCCAGTATGGAAAATATATAGAAGAAATTTTAAAGGACAAATTCCACCTAGAAAAACTCGAAAAACTTGTATAGTATGTATGCATGCATCTTTCTCATATTAATGATAATATAATATAAATGCTTTTAATAATGAAGTATAATTAATTAGAGATACGGCCAAATTTCGACTGGAAGTCCATGTCCCATATGTAGAGACGAATATCTCGTACTTGATCATAGAAACGTCAAGCTGCTTGAGCAATTTATCAACAAACATAACGGAAGCGTTTTGAGTTACTCGTAAGCATTTAAGGCCAGAGCACAAACTTTTATATAACGCATAAAATATAAGAAAATCAATCAATTTTTTATTTCATGGAAAAGAAGGAAATGAAGGACTTTGTTTCATTTTTTATGCATTATGGAAGCATTTTGTGCTCTCCTTATCAACATTTCTCTTTACACATTTCTGTTATATTAGCACTTCCTTTTTTTCATATATATATATATACATATATATATATATATATAATAGATTTAAATATCTTTATAGGAAAACAAATATTTGTCAAAGAAGGCACAAACAACTCCTAGTTGCATTAACTAAGGCCAAGGATTATGGGACTATTACATTTGATCTTCCTATAAGACAATATGATTATTCAGAATGGAACCCATCAAACAATTAATCTTTAATTATTTATATTGTCATATTACGACATCTGTATATTCGTTTATTAAATATGAATGAATCCAAGAAAAATATGGAAAAGATAGAATCTACCTTTGTTATAATAGGAGGTGGTATAGCTGGAGTATCTTGCGCCGAAGGATTGAGTTTCCTCGCTCCAGATGAAAGCATAATTTTAATTACCGCTAGTCCCCTGATAAAAGCTGTGACAAATATAGTCCCATTAGGCAGAACATTAATGCATTTCGACGTAGAAGAAAAAAGCACAACAGTCTTAAGTGAGAAGCATAAAATGTTACGAATTATTCATGATACTGTAATTAAAATTGATACGATCAAGAAGCTGATAGAAATCGGCAATGAAAAAGTCATAAGTTTTAAGATGTTATGTCTTTGTACTGGCGCCAAACCCAAACTGATAGCCGAAAACAATGATTTCGTTATAGGTATTCGTGATACGGAATCCGTATTACAATTTTCCCACAAACTTAGAGACGCGAGAAGAATCATTATTGTTGGCAATGGAGGAATTGCTACCGAAATAGTGCATGAAGTTAAAGGCGTCGACATGATCTGGGTAATTAAAGACAAACACATTTCTGCGACCTTTGTCGATCCTGGAGCTGCAGAATTCTTTTTAAACAAGATTTCTTCTAAAGCTGATGTATTAGGAAATCTTAATAAAGATTTGCCAACTAAAAGAATGAGATATGTTGTATCGGATAGCACTCCAGTTAAAAATGGAGTTGCTCTTGGTCCGGATTGGCACAATAGCTTTGATATGAGCGGTACACATTTTACGCCTACAAATGTCCAAGTTGAATACGAGTGCGAGATATCAAAATTACTCACTTTCGATGAACGAAAACAGTTCGATTCCACAGAAGAGTGGCCAATTTATGCACAATTAACGAACGGTAAAATTATCGGATGCGATCTTATTATCTCAGCAACAGGTGTTACTCCAAATTCCGATATATGCGGGTTAGAAGAGCTTGAAAAAGGGGAGGATTCAGGATTATTAGTGGATTGGAAGCTAGAAACTTCAAAGCAGGACATTTATGCTGCCGGAGACGTGTGTACTGTCGGTTGGCCGAAAACGAAACATTGGTTTCAAATGAGACTGTGGACGCAGGCTCATCAGATGGGCCGTTACGCCGCAAAATCAATGGTCTCGAATTTACGAAATGAAGAATTCTTGCAAGACTTCTGCTTCGAACTCTTCACTCACGTGACCAAATTTTTCTCCTATAAAGTTGTTTTACTCGGTTTGTATAATGGGCAAACATTGGGGAAAAATTACGAGATACTTTTGCGAATCACGAAGGATCAGGAGTACGTTAAAATTATCTTACAGGATGGCAAAATGCAGGGAGCAGTGCTTATTGGAGAAACGGACTTGGAAGAGATGTGTGAAAATTTGATACTCAATCAGTTGGATTTAAGTATGTATGGCGAAGATTTGTTAAATCCTGATATTGATATTGAAGATTATTTTGATTGATATACCATTAACTTAATTGCGATTCATTTGCTCGCCAGAAATACGACATATACATATAATTTCTATTGTGATTGTTTGGCTTATAATATTTATTATTACTATGGCACATAAAATATGATTATTTTATAAAATATTCGCAGTCTTTTATATATACAGTCTTTTAAGCACACAAATTTTAATTTATTTCTGTGGAAAACAAATTATGTTTCAATTATATTGAATCAGATCTTTTAAATTTAAATATAAGTATTAAAATTTTCTTTTTTAATCATTAGCATACATTACAGTATTATAATCCATCATTATAGCTCTTAGTTTATATATATAATATACAATTGGCAATGTAATATTCTAAAGTTATAAGTACTACTTTTCTTATAAGTTACACTTAAAGTAAAATTGTAATTTACAAGTTACTAATTCTACTTTTACCTAACAAATTTTAAAAGTAATATTTTGTGCACATACATTCCTTATGTTTCAGTAATTTAGGAGTAACTACTAAACCTTTTTTTAGTTTAATTACATAAAATAAGATCTTGTTTAATACAGACTAAATTAAAAAATTTTATAAAGAACAATAATTAATAATAAAAAAATTAAATAAAAAAACGAAAATTCGTAAAGGCTCGTTTGAATAAAAATATATAAATTAATGAAATATTGCATAAATTTAAATTTATAATGTAATATGTATTATTAATATTATACATATATATATATATTTCTTATATTTTTAAAATGAATAATAGTGGAAGCTTGTTCAAAAATAATGAGTATTTCATGCAGTTATTTATTTATCCGGTTCATTGTTCGGTTTTATCAATAAACCTTACGTTCTTTTGAACATTTTCAACTTTCGTAACTAGCGCATTATTCCGCATACTAGATTTTTTCGGTGACATATGATTTGAGCAATTTTCAGTAACTTCTGTTGTTAATTTAGCTAAGTCATTATTAATACTGTCTATTGAAATAGCATCTTTTTCTTTGCATTTGTCTGTATCTTTATTTGAAGAAATATTCTTTACGTCGTTCGACATGTCGATAACAGTATTATTGGCACTGTTTATCGAATTTGCACTTACATCCTCGCATTCACTCGAATCTTTATTCTGGAAAATATTTTTTAAGGACTCTATAATATTTTGCATCTTACCCAATGATTCAACGATTGATTTAGTATCGTGATTTTGATATCGATGGCATAACTTTTTCAACGTTTTTGCGGCGACTTCGATTTGAGTGAGACATGCATTTACATTCTCCTGTTGATCATGTATTAAGGATGTATCGTTCATTGTCGCTTCGAGTATCGACGCGTCCATCGAGAACTGGTGAATACTCTCATTCAATTGTCTCTTTACAGAGGTCATATTTATCGAGATCTTACTATTATTTAATGAATCTTCAAATACTTCCGAATGTTTACTTTCGTCACACTCCCAGTTTAATTTATTACTCTGCAGTTCCTTTATCGAATCTTCTATATCGTTGTTCTTTAGCCGATAAACCCAATCCAAAAAATCCGTCGCTTGCCACAGCGTTTCCATTGAATTAGTCCTATCACGAACGCGAATCACTGACTGCAAATTCTTTTCTACTACTGTTTGTTGTTGTTCAAATTCCTAGAATTCGAAGAAAAATTTAGAGCAAAAGTATAACAATAAAAATTGCGTATAAAATATATTGGTTATCCGGAAAGTTCGTGCCGAACTAATTTATTATATAATTTAATAAATGTATACTAAAATTTAAATTTTCTACGTTTCAATTTTCCTTCAACATCGGCATGAACTTTCCGGACAATCCAATATATACAAGCAATCGAAAGATTATATTTTTTAATAATTTTTTGCATGAGAAATTGTGGGTTCTACATACAATTTTAAACAATTTGTATATAAGTATGAAAGAAAATGTAACTTTATTGTTTTGGAAAGCTCTCGAGATAAACTAGAAGAATAATAATAAAAAATAGAGATTTTCATTTAAAAAAACATTAATGACTTGATTTTGACAAGGTTTCTTAAGGTCAAGTCTATTTCCATCATGTGTCCCCCTTCAAGCCATGGAACGTTCGTTCGAAAAATTTTTCAATAAAATTATCGAGTCGCGAGATAATCAACCATATCACTTAAAATGAAACACCCTGTATAATTGTTATAAGATAAATTCTCACATAAAGATATCCGGCTTCTTGACAACGTTGAGTTGCTTCCTTAACAAGTATTTGCATTTCATGTAGACTGATTCCACCAGCAGTTATAGCTTCTCCGTTAAGTTTTGTTTTTAGCACATTCTCAATGTCCGCAGTTTTCTCATTCAAAATATTCTCAAGTTCTTGCAGGAAATTCGATTTGTACGGTGATAGTTTCGCATGGCTTTGTTCCAACCGTATTTTTTTAATCTTATTATTGACTTCTACTTCCTTAACAAGTAACTCCTTTTCTAATTCTAATTCCTTTTTTCTACGATTAATTTGTTCGAGTGCCTGATTTTGCTCTTTCAGAGTGGAACCAAGAACTTCAATCTCCCGCTCATACGTTGATTTTTGCGAACCGAGTTGCCATTCCACTTCACGCTTCGCATTTTCAAGTTCCTTTATTGCTTGTTGTTTGGACTCTTCCAATTCAGCTCTTAATCTATTTGAAGAAAATTACTGTATTTAGAAATTGATAGACTCATAATTTCTGATAATTATTTATCAAAAAAAATTATAAAACGCAATTATACTGCATGTATAAATACTTAAGCCAACGATATCGATAAGACATGAAATTATTTGCATCACTAATGAGATAGCAAGTGCAAAAACGTAAAATATTTTGAATAGATTCTCCTCAACAGTAAATAAATAGTTTTAAAAAAACTGGATCTTAAGATTTTATATTGAAGATTTTCTAATTATTTTAATACATACTTTTTCTCCTGTATTTGAAGAATTTCTTGGTGCGCAAACTCAAAATCTATCGCTTGTGTGGAACGCTTGACATTATAGGATTCATCAAATGGATTTAGGACTTTAAAATAGTGATTACCGCCGATGACTATGCGATCACCATGATTAAGCATAATTCTTCCAGTTACTATCTAAAAAAAAGTAGAGAAATATTTTTATTTGATATATCTATCTTTTTTCTATATTAACAATTCATCCATCCATTATCATTACCTGTCCATTGACATAAGTATCCGCGCCCTTCTCGGGTGTCAAGATTAATTTTTTTCCGTTATTTTCAATAGCACTAGAGGGAAGAAAAAAAGAAGATATGACAAATAATTGTATACGATATTTTAATTAATAATATATAAATGAAAGTGATTTAAAAACGGTGTTAGTCGTTTAATATAACAGGATTCGAATATTCAGCAGAAAGTTAAAATAAGCATTTCTATAAATAGTTAGTTTTTGCTAAGTAACATACATAAATGCATCTATTTGCAAACAAATTACAATTCATCGTATATTTATTAGCAACAAATAAAATTTAAGTATTGCGTCGTAGATTCCCAACTCTTGTTCAAATTCCAATTTATTCAGTGAATGACCTCATGAATGAAGATGAGAACTGTATAATATGATATAATATTGACATGAATATGATAAAGTTTAATTTAAAAAATATACATTAATATTATACATATAAAATTAACAAGATTTACAGAAGTATGAAAACACCGAATCCGTTTCTCGTCTGCTAGTCCATCTAACTGATAAAACAATTTATACACATCAATAATTACTATGTCTGCTTTGTTGGGTAAAAAATAGTGACGTGCATTAGAATTAGAAATGATTGGACTTCTCATAAGATAAACGATGCAAAGCATGCTGATAAAGAAATATATACGATAGCTTCGAAAAGTTCCTGGAATTGATTGCTATAATTTACAAAAATTGTGAGGAAATGAGAAAAAATCTTATCTAATTATAAACTCTAATAAAGTAATAAGAGAATGTTTACTCTCTTATGTGTGTGATATCGAGTTGGGATTGAAAATATCTATAATTTAAAAAATATACAAATATTAAATTTTGCTGCTAAATTTGTTGACAGATATCAAACATTACAACGGTGAAGAAATAAAACGATGAAAAATCTCGGATTTATAAATAGCCTTTCCGTGAAAGAACAACCTTTATGACATTAACATTGACATACTGCAAATATAAAACTTAAAAGAGAAGAGAATCTTCGTATTTTTCAGAAAGGCATTCCAGCTTTATAATCACAGTGTAATTGTTCAAAAATATTAGGAGCTTAAGTTAATTATAACTTTTTATATTTCTCCGTGGAACTTTTGAAACTAGTACAAGACAAAGAATATATTCATAGCATATCTAAAATATATTAGACAGAAGAGAAAATTTAGCATTAACATAAACAAAACATCTCTCCTTTGCTCCCACACCGATCCATTCTCTCTCCTTTCCCTTTTTTCTACTTTGCCTAAACATAAAATACACACACACATACACACACACACACACACACACACACAAAATCCGTTGACTAACCAATGCAATTCTCTAACAAGAGGTCCATCCAATAGGATATCCAGTTGTTTAAAAGTGGCTTCGAGTTTATGCGTTGGAGCATTCTTTCCGATACGAACCAAACCTGGAGGTATGATATACAAAAGAGTACCGGATAACATAGGATCTGCCGTGAGATTTACAAGACACGGATGCTTATCTCGCTCTTGGAAATCAATCTCAATGGCGACTCCGCAACGACGTAAATATTTGAGCTCCGAACTTTTCTTCTCTTCAGCTCTTTCTAACTTTTCGCGCGAACTCCTGTAATTATATGTAGCTAACGATTACCGATTCAACACACATCGCAAAAATCGCTAGTCATGTTTACGAAACTCTCAATAACACCATATTTGCACTCGCAACAAGCTTCATTTGTTAGGGCATTAATCCTGAAACTTGAATAAGTTTTATTAGGATAAGATTAAATTATAATTTTCGGCCCTTGATAATAAGAATAATGTAACGGCTGAGAATAAAACATTATCAAATTAAAAAATCATATTTTACAATTATAATATTTTCAAATGAATAATTCAGAATTTACAAAATTATCACAGCTGACCTTGAAATTTTTTCCAAGACTGAATGAAAAAAATCGATAATTTTAAATTAAAAATGTGATATTATAGATGAATTTAAATATTATTGTCTTATTACTTTTTGATCTTACGTATTAAGAAATCAAATTATTTCACTTACATCTGAGTAACAGCCAACTGCTCTTCCGTTTTTTTCAATTGATCTTTCAATTTGTCAATTTCCTTTTGTTGTCGGATGATATCTCTTCCCCATTGATCCTTCGAGTCAAAACGATGAAGCAACTGACGAGGAACAACTCCACATTGCTTTTCATATCCTTCGCGCACCCCTCGTAAACGTTGTACTTCAGCCTTTAATTCGCTTTGAGATAAGTCATTAAATTTAATCTTTTTGTTAAAATCTATTAGGATAATGAGATTCAATCCTTTTGTATAATTTGCCTCTGACATATTCATAGCATTTGTATAACAATGATAGTAAAAGCAGCTTTTATTGAATTAAAAATTAAATCTCAGGAGATGTTTTACCGAATTAACCGGTCGTGCGGATCTTCATTGATACGAATTCGATTAACTATAGCTCGAGCCTGACACGCATATCGAAGGGTCGCCAGGGTCTCCTCTACATGAATGTTGGCCGGTGACACCGTTCCCAGCATTGCCGTTCGTGAATTTCCTCCTAGGCTCTCCTGCAAAAATGTTTGTTTTTACATATTTCAATTTGCTCTTTGTCTACATAATTTATTCGCACTGTACATAATAAAAAGTACAGTCTCTCTATCGTATGTGATATCAAACGTTGAAAGCGATCGCAAATCTAATCATTCGTAAATTTAATCAGATATCGAATCACGTTATTATCCATCAATGGCACGTTATCTTCTCAAGTAGTAGTAAATAAACAACATTTCAAATTTCTCCTTTTATACTATTTATTTTTACGGTTTTTAAGATAAACTTTCGGACTTTCCATTTTTAATTCTGATCTTTTGAATTTTGATCTTATTCTGTATAATCTTCTATATATTCACATATATAGATTTCAATAAATCGTTTATTATTTTTTATTTTATATTAGTCTAATTCACAGTTTTCTACAAGCTTGTAAATAAATAAAGATTTAAATAATTCGACGAAAAAAAAAATATATATATATATATATATATATATATAAAAATAAATTCAGAATTTTATGTTCTATATTATATGAAGAATAAACAGTTTTGAAGTATATCGAGTATGCTCAAATATTTTATATAATAATTACGAATAACAGTATAGGAATTATGAAACATATAACTGCTTGTTTGCAAGTGGAATTTTTTCTGCTTGTAATGCTAATATTAAATACTATACTACGAAACTGTTATCTTAAAATAAATTTTTACGATGACCTTAAAATTTTCTTTCTTGCATGCAATTAAGAAAATTTTATCATTAATAAACGCAAATTTATGTGAAATTATGGAAAATATTATGCTTTTCGAGCTCAAATCAACTTGCAGTATATTCTATAATATATTGCATATTACTATTTTTTATTTTATTACTGTTATTAATTAATGAGAGATCGATTATTAATGAGAGATCGAAGACGAAGATATTAAAATAAACGGAATTAATAGTGTTTGAAAAAATGTATATATGTACAGATAGTCTTTTAATAGATAGTATTTTAATTAATAGAAACTATTTTAAGTGGCGACTGGATTCTTGCGTACATCATATTTGATTGTATCTTCTTACAATGCGTTGATAAACTTACATATTATATGGCAAAAATGGAAAAAGGTAAATTAAATTTTTAATGTACAATATTTTCATTAACGAAAATATTAATAAAAGTTGATATGAAAAGAAATTAAGACATTAGAAAAAGCTTTTGATGAAAGAAGAAAAGAATGCAACAAAAAAATAGTATCTAAATGAATACTTTGCGTAGATAGAAAAAGTTGCGAAGAAAATTAGACGAAACATTAAAGCAAGATGATAATGACATATGGAATATAAATATCGAAAGTGAAAAAATCAAGAAACAAAGCAATCAAATTCATTTTTCGCCCTATTATTTCGCTAATCTGATCGAATATGCCATGATTTTTGATAAATATCATGAAAATAAGATTCGATTGATAATCAAGTATGCCAATCATAAAGCACTATCATTATTGAGATACATATGTACAATATCATCTTTTGTGCACATTTATCTGCATATCTAGATTCTAATAAACTGCTGCATACATGATTAAGAATGATTTGTTGAAATAATAAAAAAAATCCTCGATTGACATTTCACAGATATTGCGATGTGCTTTAATGGCTATAATCATTTGTGATCGTAACTTTTATCCACGTGTAAAATATGAATCAGTCAAAAAGCAAAAAGCTGACTATATTTATCATACAAGTCAGCAGAATGGAATGCTGTTTTTTTCATATGTTAAATTAAAAATGTAACTTAAACTAAAAATGTAACACATAAATTTTATTTTTTATGTGT
>Ga0157364_1005564_pt1 | contig 12842 bp, 14 predicted proteins | sample AttsexASBM2_FD_111476 | JGI IMG/M metagenome (GOLD analysis project Ga0157364, IMG submission 111476) | Fungus gardens microbial communities from leaf cutter ant in Ribeirão Preto, State of São Paulo, Brazil - Atta sexdens ASBM2 | ecosystem: Host-associated > Fungi > Mycelium > Unclassified ... | reverse complement strand
GGAAGTAGTGTTTGACCACATTCAGAAAATGGACTTAATTGCATCTGCAGCCTCAAACTTTTTGTACAGAAAAGTAATGTTGCAAAAAAAGGAATGGTCATTAAGAAATATAATTATCCACTTGTATTTTGAATAAGACAAGGTAGGGAGTTCAAGGAGATCTGAGTGAATCAATCCTAGAGGCTTACTAGAGCAAGTAGAGTTTTCAGGAAAACTGTATTGATACATCTTTCCAAGAGTATAACCACAGTAAACATGTTTTTGTGTTAGGAAATGGATCTTCTTCACATCTTCAACATTGTCAAGGATATGTCACATGACTTCATCAAAGACATGTCCAAAGCAACAATGCAAAGTCTCAAAGTCTAGGTATCTTGTTACAAGGTTTACAGGATTGGGAACATCATGCTTGAGAATGTGAGTTTTTACAATCTGAATGTTGCTCCAGAGATTAGAAGTAGCTGACAAGATAGTATCACCAGACTTATCATGAAAAGTGGAACCACTTTTGTCATCTTCCACTCTCAACCCAGACTGAAGAATCTATTCAGTAGAAAAGAGATATATCTACATACTAGGGACATAATATACTAGCCATAGTTTTGATACAGCAATCTTGGTAGTTTCTTTCTTAGGATCAAAAATTTCATGTTCAATCAGAACAGTGCCAGAAGCAACCATAAATAGTAGTACTTTTGAGTTTGCAGTCTTAACTTGGCCATAATTACCCAAAGTCATATCAACAAAGTCAGACTCAAATGGAGTAAAGTGAGTGGAGACACCAGAGTATAAGAATTGTTCATCTTTATAAAAGCTGTCATGAGGTGCTTTTTCACCCTTATATAAAGAGCATAGTGTCTTTTCACATTTAGAGAGATTCACAGCAATAGACAAGTCAAGCAGAAGAAATCCATTTTGGCTTGAAGCTATGTATATATAATTAACTCTACTTGATCCTATCAAGTCTTCTATTACAGTACCTACATTGGTGTAGGGTTGGATAGACTGAGTCAAAAGATTCAGTGAATTATTAACTTAGAAGAGGAAAGACATATATAGTTGGTTATTATGAGTTCAACTATCTGATTCATACCTATCATTATTTTCTAGGGAAACTACATAATCATTATTATCTACCTACCTTTTAGAAATAGTTGCTGTAAGTAGATCAACCTCCATAGAGGGGAATTTTCAGCAGGCAGTTATATAATTTTAGAAGTTGAGGTCTCAATAGATAGGTTAGGGAACTTCTTCTTTAAGCACTTATTATAGAATCTTAGTGCTTGTACTTTTGCTTGTATCTGAGGTTCTCAAATAGGACTATTTTGAGGAGTATGTACTATAGAAAGACAATTAGCAAGATTTAAGGAACTATGACTGAAAGCTTAGGAGAGAGAGTATGGATTGATGAAGAAATAGTGGCCATGTAATAGCACTATCTGTCTGGTAGATGTTGTTGTTGTCATCATTCTAGTTTCTTATTTTATTTGCTTAGTGAGCATTGCCACCCTTTTTGTCTTAGTTATTTTTCTTTTTCCTCTTTTGCTGCTCAAAAGAGCTCTCACTTTGCAACTGTTGTTGCTGCTGGGAGTTCTTTTTTCACTGAGGAGGTTTATTTCTACATGGAATGCCAGAATGGCAAGTAGTATTAACAGCATTAGTCTACCTAGAGAATTTTGCCTAGGTAGCAGAATGTAAATATCTTAGGTAAGGTTAGAGATGGATGTATGGGAAGAAAGAATAAAGGCAAAATAGAGTTCTATGAGTGAGGGATTGTAGATAGGAGAGTTATTATTCTCAAAGCAAAGGGGATATCATAGCTATTCCCATGAAGTCTTGTAGAAAGGGAATCAAGCTTAGCAATTTGGGGAGTAGAGTCCTGGTCATTAGAGATTTGAAATGTGATTGTTCTTTAGTAATCAGTAAAGCTGGACCAGGCATTTCTATAAGAGTTTGAAGATGAGCCCAAAGAACTTCAGTATTAGGCTAACTATGTATTAATAAGTTATCTAGTAAGATGGAGTTGAAAATAGCTAGGGCTTAAGAGCCTAAGAAGTTTCTCTTAGCTATCTCATCTACATTAGTGGTTTGAGGAAGTGCTGAAGTATTCAGCATATCATTAGTAGTAAAGATAGCTTTAAGGTAGGTAATGAGAGTAAAAGTTGATTTAACATGAATTTTCCAGAAAGAATAGTTAGTAGGGCCAGTAAGTTTGGGAAGAGTAGCAACAAAGTTGACCATTGCTATCAATAAAGATAATTAGCATATATTATAGAGCAAATGCAGCTAGCTAGAGCACAGATATTCAATCTAACCAATGATGAGCTATCAGCACATGTAAGGTACAAGAGGATCCTGTAGGTATAGAGTGATTCAGAATCAGCTTAATCTATAACAGGTTTAGAAACAACAAGATGTTAGCCTGCTAGTAGGATTAGTCAAGTTCTTCTCATTGATAGGAAATAGCCTAAGAAGGAGGCTAACTAAAGATAAAGGTAACCAGAGCCCATAACCTGTTGGAAGAAATAGAGTACACAGCAACATGGTGCAGTGTAGACAACTAACAACCACTTACCTATGGTGTCAGAATTGTGAATCTTAGACTTAATATTTTTCTAATATTCTTTTATTTTTATTTTTTATTTTTTTTCTTTTATTTGTACTTTTACTTCTTACAGAAAATGAAGAGGCATGTGACTGCAGTCACATAACATATCACATGAGGTGATATCATAGGCCTAGACTCAAGGAGAATGAGGCATGTTTACCTTATAGAAAACACATGACATACTCATGGTTAAGACATGGACATTAAAGCAAGAGTATTTATTATTAGCATGGACTAGGACCTTTTAGTATATAAGGTAGAAAATCCTGTATGGAGTTCTCTATTAAGTTCTCTTGTATTAATCCAATACAAGGTTTATTTACTTGTCCCACTCTAAAAACTTAAGTTTGTAATATTAGAACCCAATATATTTCTCAGACCACTCAACACTGAGCCTTTTTTTCTCTTTTATCATTCTTGACCAAAGAACAACACTGTTATTTAGTCAAAAAAAGAGGTACTGGACCCTAGATATAAGGAATGTACTAGCTAGACAGAGAAAGTTTAGCTATTTGTGTGTACCAAAGTCCACTGGTGTATTTCAGATGTATTACCTTGTGTGGACATAATAGCTATCTTTTCTAATATCAGCCTTGTGCTACAGATCTACTTGCAATTTGTCTACACAGAGGAATAGCAGGCATTCTTAGAACACTGCTTAAAGTAGAATAGTCTTCTTAGACCAAAATTATATAGCATTAGTAGTTAGTAAAGAAAAGTAGTTAGTAGAACATATAGGCAGGACAAGAAGAGGGCCTACTATCACATACCAAGATTTCTTCCTTGGAGTACAAATTGAAAAGCAAAACCAGCACTGGTTTTGCTCTCTCTCTTTATACATCATCATCTCTTACACCACTACCACTATTGTTATCACTATCATCAATTTCACCTCTTTTATCACAAATAAGCCACTCACTGGTTGTGATACTTGAACTTAGTGGTGTTTCAGAGGTTCAGTATAAGGAGATAATGATGAGTAGTATCAACAAGGATAATTAATGAAAATTGATATTGTTAAGTCTAAGGTCTAGTCCTCAGACACAGAGGTATATAGGTATATATACAAAAGAGTGATAGTCTGTGTGCAAGCTGTTGCCATCACATGATCAAAACTTGTACCTGATGGGAGCTGTCATTTGTCATAGCAGCTGTCAGGCTAATTTTAGAAGGTAACTAATTATGTTACTACATTGATATGCTTATATCTCTACCAATACTTATTGCTTTGAAACACATCATATATTGTTGTAAATAGATTGATGAGCACTTTCCAACGTAAGTTTAATTGTGCAAATCCGTTTAGCTGTTCATGAGATATTAGCTAACAAAGCTTTTACAGCTACTGATGGCCTGATATCTCAGTTGTTTGTTGTTACTTTTGTACATCCCACATATGTGCAGATAGTCCTCATTTGGGGCTTTATAGTACAACTTAGTTTGTGAAAATCGGTCCACTGGTTGTGGAGATACAAGCTGAATGAAGTTTGTGACATCTTTCTCTTTACAATATGAGTTGACATAGCTTTATCAATTACAAACAAATCATCCAACAACAACAGAAGCAGCTTACAGCACTGCAGGCACAGCTTCAGGCCCTCCAACAGAGAGGAGTTGAAGGAGGGACAAGCACTGAGGTAGCTAGGCTACAAGTATTTGATGGAACCTCATCAAAAGTCTCAGGTTTTGTGACAGCATGCAGATTGTACATTAGAATAAAGATGAGGAAAGTAGCAGTAGAGAAACAGATTCAATGGGTTGTGTCATATATACAGGGGGGATCAGCAGATATTTGAAAGGAGAATATGCTAGAGGACTTGGAAGGAGGTTTATTAGAATATGAGATAGCAGAAGAGTTTCTAGTAGATATAAGAAAGGAATTTGGAGGAGGAGATGAAGAGTCAGTGAAGGTGGAAAAGTTAAGAAGACTGGAGCAGGAGAATAAGATAATGAAGGAATTTGTTCAGGAGTTTAGAAGGACAGCGAGGGGTAGTGGATATGAAGGAAGACTATTAGTGGAGGAGTTCAAAAGGAGAATAAATGCTATGATATATTGGAGACTTATGGAGTTAGAACAGCAGTACGGCTCAATCAAGTAGTGGTATAATCAGACCATCACCCTAGATAGGAACTAGAAAAAGAGTAGGTGAGAAGAGGAAAGGCTGAGAGAACAATAGGTGTTACAAGCTCCAAGGTCAAACAACACAGAGGTACCTAGACAACCAATGCTACAGTCTCAAGTTTGGCCAAGGATGCAAGAAGCCCCTCATTAGTGAGTACTAACAGGGCTTGCTGTGATGGAGGGAGTGGAAAGAACAAATGCAGTAATAGTATGTCCTAATCAAAGAGCAGAGTTGACACAATGCAACCCTTATACTATGGAGGTGGACAGGAGAAGGAACTGTTATAGCTGTAGAGAATTTGGCCATTTAACATAAAATTGTAGAAGATGAAGTATAGGCCAAGAAAGAAGGGTAGAATACAAGAACAATAGGAATTATGAACAGAATAATTTAAATGGGGAGGGAGATCTAATAGTCCTTGATTAGATCTCAACAGTAACAAATTTGCAATACTCAATAGAGTAGTGGATAATATATCTTGTTGCAATCTGAACAATGGAGATATGCTAAGAGAAGTCACAGTAAAAATTAGATTGGAAAGAATTAACATGTAGGAAGGGGTAACAGTAGAAGTGTTGTTGAATAGTGGAGCAATAGGACTGGTCATAAGTTCAGAGTTTGCCAGAAAGTAGGAGTTTAAGCTGAAGAAAATAGAATACTCCATATATGTGAGAAATGTGGATGAAACATTTAATAAGGAAAGATTAATAGAACATATAGTGGAGATAAATATCTATTATCAGAGACACCAAGAAAGAACAGAGATGTATATGATTAGAGGATAAAAATGGAATGTAATTTTGAGAATGCCATGGCTTGCTTACCACAATCCTGAGATTGACTGGAGGATAGGGAAAGTTAAAATAATGAGATGTCCAAAAGAATATGGAAAGTAGTGGAGGCCAAAACAAGGAAAGTCAGGGTAGCAGAAACAGAAAGACAAAGAGAAGAAGGAAGAAGAAGAAAAGAAATGAGAAGCAAGGGAAGAAAGGAAAAGGAAGAAACTAAAGAAGGAGAAAAGGATAGAGGTACAAAAAGTAGCAGAAGAATAGGAACTTTGAGATGAAGAAGAGAAGGTAGTGAAATTAGAAGTGGAAGCAAAGAAACTGGTACCAGAACACCTCCATAAGTGAATCCATGTCTTTGACAAGAAGGCTAGTGAGCAAATGCCCACAAGAAAGCTTTGGGATCATGTAATGGATACAAAGAAGGGGTTTGTGCTGAGAAAGGGAAAGTTGTATCCATTGTTGAGAGAAGAGAGAGAAGAGGTACAAGGGTTTCTTTCAGAATAGCTGAGAAAGGAATATATCAGACCCTCAAAGTCACCTCAAATAGCACCAGTGTTTTTTGTAGGAAAGAAGGATGGTAAGAAGAGGATAGTACAGGACTATAGGTATTGGTATGAAAAAGGTATTTACAAAGATGGACTTGTGGTGAGGTTATAATAATGTATGAATGAAAGAAGGAGATGAGTGGGAGGCAGCATTCATGACACAGAAGGATTGTTTGAGCTGATGGTGATGTTCTTTGGACTGATAAACTCACCAGTGACTTTTCAAACCATAATGAATGAAATCCTATGGGATCTCATCAACACTGGGAAAGTGGCAAGTTTCATTGACAATGTAATCATTAGAACAAAAGGGGAGAAGGGGCATGATGAATTGGTGGAAGAAGTAGTAAAGAGGTTAGCAGAAAATGATTTGTATGTAAAACCAGAAAAGTGTAAGTAGAAGGTGAGAGAAGTAGAATTTCTAGGAGTAGTGATAGAACTGGAGGGGATCAAGATAGAGGAAGAGAAGATAAAGGGTGTTTTGGATTGGCCAACTCTGCAAAGGGTTAAAGACATACAGAAGTTTTTAGGACTGATGAACTATTATTAATGGTTCATCAAAGATTTTGCAGTGATGGCTAGGACCATTGCATAATATAGTAAAGAAGGAGCAGAAATGGGAATAGACAGAGAGGTAAGAAAAGGCATTTAAAGAGCTAAAGAAGAGATTTATGAAAGAGCCAGTGTTAGTAGCATCAGATTTAGACAAAAAATGAGGATAGAAGTAGATACTACACTATGGGAGGCATATTATCCATGGAGTATGAAGATGGAAGATGGAGACTAGTGGCACATCTCTCTAAATTGTTGAATGAAACAGAGTGAAACTATGAAATTCACGATAAGGAGATGTTAGCAGTAATCAGGGGATTAAAGGCTTGGAGCTATTTATTAGAAGATGCTAAATTCTAGTTTAAGGTCTAGACTGACAATAAGAATTTAGAATATTTTATGAAGACACAGAAGTTAAATCAAAGACAGGCTAGATAGGTTTTGTATTTGTCTATGTTTGATTTTACTTTAAAGCATGTACCAGGAACAAGAATGGAGAAAGCAGATAGTTTGAGTAGAAGGTTAGACTAGAAGGTGGGAGTAGAGAATGATAATGAGAATCAAAATTTAATAAAGGGAGAGTGGGTCAGAGAGATGATGGAGGTAGTAGTAGAGGGACTGGAAACAATATTGATGGAAAAAATAAAAAGGGTAAGAGAAAAAGACAAAGAAGCAGTAAGAGTTGTAGAAGAGATGAAGAAAGCAGGGATAAGAAATCTGAGAGACAATGAGTGGGAGATTGAGAAAGAATTAGTGCTGAAAGAGGGAAAAGTGTATGTGCTGAAGAATGAGGAATTGAGGATGGAAGTAATCCAGTTGCATTATGATACACCAGTAGCAGGTTATAGAGGAAATTACTGGTTGCTAGGAGTAACAAAGAATGTTGGAAAATATGTGGAGGAATGTGATGCATATCAAAGAATGAAGAATAGAACAGAGACACTAGTGGGAAAGTTGATGGTGAATGAGATACCAGAGAAGTCATGAACACACTTAATGGTGGATTTTATTACAAAGTTATCACTAGTGGTAGAGAAAGATGCGATATTAGTAGTGTGTAATAAATTGTTGAAAATGGCTTATTTTGTGGCAACAATGGAAGGAACATCAGTAGAGGGTCTAACAAGACTGTTTAGAAATAACATATAGAAGTTACATGGATTGCCAGAGAGTGTGATTAGTGATAGAGGACCACAGTTTGCAGTAGAATTGACAAAGGAGTTAAATAGAATATTGGGGATTGAGATAAGGTTGTTGATGGCGTTCTACCTACAAATAGATGAGCAAACAGAATGAATAAACTAAGAGTTAGAACAGTACTTGAGATTCTTTATGGAGTACAGACAGAGGGATTGGCCAGAATGGTTGGTGACAGTGGAGTTTGTGGTGAATAACAAGATTCACTCAGTAACCAAGGTATTGCTCTTTATGGCAAATTAAGGGAAAGAGTTGAGAATGAGAGCAGATATTAGGAGAAAAGAAAAAGTGGAGAAAGCAACAGAGTTCATAGAAAGAATGGGAAAGGTTCAGAAAGAAACTAGAGCCACATTAAGAAAGGCTCAGGAAGAAATGAAGTAGCAAGCAGATAAAGGGAGAAGAGAAGTAGAAATGTGGAAAAAAGAGGACAGAGTAATATTGAGTACAAAGGACTTAGTATTCAGGGAGAGATCAACAAAGAAGTTGACAGAGAAATATGTGGGATCATATGTGATAGAGGAAGTGGTGTCAAAAAATGCAGTGAAGTTGAAATTACTGGCCTCTATGAGGATTCATCTAGTAGTTAATGTGAGTAGAGTAGTGAGGTATAGAGAACCGGGAAAGGGACAAAAGATAGAGAAACCAAAACTAATAGAAGTTGATGGAGTAGAAGAATGGGAGGTAGAGAAAATATTGAATAAAAAGAAATTAAGAGGAGTGATGAAGTATTTAGTGTGGTGGAAGAAATTCACAGCAGAGAATAATATATGGGAGAAGGAGGAAGATTTAGAAAATACAAAAGAAGCAGTAGCAAAGTTTAAAGGAAGGATAAACACAGAAGTTAGGAGGCAAGGAAAGGAAAAATAGTAGAAGAAAGGAGCTTTAGACAGGGTGAGTTACTAGAAAAGTACACAGTAAGAATATTGTATGAATAAGATGATGGGAAGTTTGAGAAGGAGTATTTAAGAAAGCTAGAAAGAAATTGGGCAAAGTGGAAGGAAAAGACATTATGGGAAGCTAATAGTTTCTCCAGGAGTAGAAACCTTGAAGGGGGTAATGTTAGAGTTGCAAACCTTAGACTCAATATTTTTCTAATATCTTTCCATTTTTATCTTTCTTTTTCTTTTTTCTTTCTTTTACTTTTACTTGTACTTTTACTTCTTATAGACAATGAAGAGGCATGTGACTGCAGTCACATGATATATCACATGAGGTGATATCATAAGCCTAGACTCAAGGAGAATGAGGTATGTTTACCTTATAAAAAACATATAGCATACTCATGGTTAAGATATAGACATTAGAACAGGAATATTTATCATTAGCACAGACTAGGATTTTTTAGTATATAAGGTAGACAATCCTGTACAGAGTTCTCTATTGAGTTCTCTTGTGTTAATCCAATACAAGGTTCATTTGCTTGTTTCACTCTAAAAACTTGAGTTTGTAACATATAGTATATACTTCTATAAAAAGCTAAAAGTAAGCAATGAAAATAAGTTAAGTCTATTATCTTCAACTCTAACAAATATATTATTATCATACTATATGATTGTTACATTCTGTTCAGGCCATCTGTCTCAAACTAAATATTTACTCCCTCATTTGTACTCTCTAATCTCTTCTAGTGTGAATTATCTCTCTTTATTTCTCTTTAGTACTGGAATAACAAACTGGTTGCAATTTCAATGCTTAAACTATCTGCTTGGACCTTAGTTACCATTTTGTTTCATATATATATTAGTACTGTATTACTTGTATACCTTAGTTTTTATACTACTTTGTGTTATAACTTAAAGCTCAAAGAGTTAAGCAATAAGACAACTCTTGTATTGAGTAACACAAGAGAACTCAATAGAGTTCCTAGTACAAAGTAGTCTACCTTATATATTACTACTCATGATCTGTGCTCACAACTGTGCACCCTACCCTAAATGACCATGTATATAACATGAGGCCAATATGTGTTGTCCATGTTGTATGACGTCACTTTATTCCAGAACCTTCTACTCCATTCTCCCAAGTCCTGTGATTAGTCTTGTGACTATGCCATCAATTTGTGACTGATGTGACAGTGTGACTGATAAACCCTAACCCAAGTTGTTCTAAAAATAAAATAAAAATAAAATAAAGTGAAAAGAGAGAATAAAAATAAAGTTCACCATCAACAATCTTAACACTTTGAGTGACTAAGATATGGACACTCTTTCTAGATTTCATTATATTTAAGCTAACAGTATTATATAGTTATTGTGAGATCAACTGAGCAGAAGAGTAAGCACTTCAAATCTTTAGGAAATCCTAAATCTATTGTTCAAGAAATTACTGAACTATATACTTATCTCTAGAAAATCCTAAGAAAACAGAATGGGGATTTCTAAAGATGAAAACCACTCTATATAATAACAGGTCTATTCTAATGTGTCAGAATTCTAATTATATAAGTAAGGAATAATGATACTTAAGTAATCAGAAACAGTTTAAAATAGAGTAACCAAAGTGGAAGAGAGTAAGAGTGTTTAGCAGATACTTCCAGAGTATAGGAAAGTGGATAAGTGGATGTGTAGACAATACTAGAAGACTTCAGAAGACCACAGAGTATTGTGGAAGAGTAAGAGAGTATGTAAAAGGGGGTTTAAAGACATAATGTCAAGCTTCCAAGCAGTTGGTGGTTCAACTCCCAGTAAAATCATTCCCTTTAAATAGACAGTTGTTAGCATGGAAGTGTGACATAGCCAGGAGTGTCACTAGGGATGGTACCAGTTGCTTAGCTGTGTATCTCCATTAGACTGGACACTCTGTGAAGCAAAGTTTACTGGATCCTTTAGAAATCTCATAAGACTGTCAAGGCTCTGAGACCACAATACGTGGCATAATCCTTGGGTGTAGCTATTCATATAACTTCTATGTGGGGACCACATGCCTTGAGAGGAGGATATTGTCAGGAGTACAGTATGAAGTACATATATAGTACCAGCTAGATGTCAAAGCTAAGCTTGACATTGCACACTTTTAGCGTAACTGGTTCAGTGGCTAGTCTGTTCTTAACAATATTCAGATGGCTGGTAGTATTGGTATGTAGCATGAAGGGGTCTGGAGTACAAGAAATCAGATAAGCAGATGAGTGTGAATGTGGAAAAGAATTATAGAATATAGATCAGCCAAAAAATGTAAAAGAGAAAAGTCTTGGAAGAGCTAGTTCCTTTACAGTTATTACTGTTTCTTATAGATATTGAATATATTGAGCTCTCATGCTACTTTGAGTGACTGAGTTATTACTATTTCTTACAGGTTATGAACTCCAGTCATTGATAAATCTTAAAAAGAATTTCTATTATACTTACTTGAATATTTCTGAAATTTTACTATAGCTACTATAGTAAACAATGTAATACCTTCATTTGTATCAAAGATGGATATGTCAGGAACAAATTGGACAGTATTTCTACTGCAGTTCAAGACAGCTGTCCAAGAAAAGAGACCTTAGGACCATTTCAATGGCAGTTATTCTTGTCCAAAGTAAATTTCTCTTGAGTTCTCACCCTTACCCACTACACCAGCAGCTGTTGATTCTAAAAATGCTGGTGCTAGTCCCAAAACTCCCTCTTCTCCTACTCTTGCTATCATAGTCACTTCTAAGATAATCAAAACTTGGGAATAAAGTGAAAGTTTTGCAAGGTTCCTACTAATACAATAGATTTCTAATTCAACCTTGATTGTTGTATCAGTATCACAAAATGAGCTACTCACTTATTTTGATACTTGAACTTAGATAACTTGATAGTGATTCAGAGGTTCAGTATAAGAAAATAGTGATGATAGGTGATAAGCAATATAAATAAGAATAATTAATGTTGTTAAGTTTGAGGTTTAATTCTTAGATACAGAGGTATATATACAAAAGAGTGATAGTCCATATGCAAGCTATTTCCATCATATGATAAAAACTCATATCTAATGGAAGCTGTCATCTGTTATAGCAGATGTTAGGCTAATTTTAAAAGATAACTAATTATATTACTACATTGATATACTTATATATCTCTATGAATACTTATCACTATGAGATATACCATATATTATTGGAAATGATTTGGTGAGCACTTTCCAATGCAAGTTCAATAATATGAATTTATTTATCTATTTATGAGATATTGACCAACAAAGCTTTTACAGCTACTGATGGCCTGATATCTCAGTTGTTTGTTGTTACTTTTGTACATCCCACATATGTGCAGATAGCCCTAATTTGGGGCTTTCCAGCACAACTTAATTTGTGAAAATCGGTCTACTGGTTGTAGAGATACAAGCTAAATGAAGTTTGTGACAATTAGCCTATAGTACTGTTTGAGAAATGTGGAATACCATTATAAAGGATTATACTTACAAAGAAGCATTCTCACAGGCATATTTTCAATGTGAATTCATAACTAGTTAATTCTAACATTAATTCCTCTTTAAGATTTCTTCTCTAGAGAAACTAACTTCTATTTTCATCAGTTCCTCTCCAACTTCCTTAAATACTCTTCTTCAAACTTCCCATTATTCCATCTATATAACATCTTCACTATATACTTTTCTAGTAACTCTTCCCTCCTAAAGTCTCTTTCTTCTGTCTTTAAATCTTCTTCTCTCTCCCAAGTATTATGTTCTGCTATAAACTCCTTCTATTACACTAAGTACTCCACTACTTCTCTTATTTTCCTTTTGTTTAGTATTTTTTCTACCTTTTACTCTTTGACTCCATCTACCTCCACCAGTTTCACTTCTTCTACCTTCTATTCTTCTACTTGTTCTCTATATTGTACTATTTGACTGATATTTACAACTAGGTAAATTCTCATTGAAGTTAGCAGTAGTAATTTGACTGCATTAGTAAAAAAATACTTTGTTGATGATATATGGACCAACATACTGATTCACTAATTTCTTTGCCAGCCTTTCCTTGAACACAAGATTCTTTATACTCAACATCATCTTATCTCCCTTTTTCTATTCTTCAACATCTTTTCTTTATCTGTCTACTTGT
>Ga0157364_1005563_pt1 | contig 12844 bp, 6 predicted proteins | sample AttsexASBM2_FD_111476 | JGI IMG/M metagenome (GOLD analysis project Ga0157364, IMG submission 111476) | Fungus gardens microbial communities from leaf cutter ant in Ribeirão Preto, State of São Paulo, Brazil - Atta sexdens ASBM2 | ecosystem: Host-associated > Fungi > Mycelium > Unclassified ... | reverse complement strand
TGAATTTTTTAAAAATAAAAGTTAATTAAATTTGGAATTTAATATTAAAAACAAGTATTAAAAATACAGTTGCAAAAATGTAAAATTTGAAATTTTATTTAAATTTGATATTAATCGGGCTCTCAAATCCAAAAACTATAATATATATCATCGGGCAATGAGAGTATCTATACAGCGCAGTAATTTGTGCGCAAATATATATATAATTACTAAATAAAATTTATATATTATGAAGATGTACAATGCTTGTCGGTTCAAAATCTTATTCGTATATTTTGATTGCAAAAGTATTTATATACATATAGTTATTCGTGATAAATTTGATTTGATATCTTAGCTACTATATAATGATTTCTTTACTGTAGTGATTTCTTTATAAATGTATTATGTAATTTACGTTACATTTATTATGTATTTTTAAATAAAGATTAAAGTTCTTATTAGTTACATAATTTGAAAAATATTAACTTTTCAGAGATCGCCATTATTATATATATTAGCGCAAGCTGACAGCTTCGATTTGAACATAGCCGATCATCGAAGCACTGAATATATAAATACATCACAAGTATTAAATCTGAATCTTATTTTAGATACATATGTCTAGCCAAATTTTTGTTTCGTACTTCTCTTTTTTACTAAATCATACATAAAGAGATTAGAAAGTTTTTTAAGTTGCTGTGCGGCGGGAGCAGCAACTTCCACGCTACTTCTTCGGCAGAATGTTCAGGTTCCACGGAAGAAACGGGAGAGAGAAGTGAACACGCACGCATGCCGTACGGTTTGATTCTCCTTCTCCTTCTCTTTTCTTCCTCGAACGAACATTCGATCTCCACGTACGAAGCTACAAAGACCCAAAGTATATAACTTTCGCATCGCATCGCCTCGAATAAATAAGCGTGGGAAACAACCGGGACACACTAATGCCACACTTTATCTCTATAGCAACTGTTTTCAGTTGTTTATCGAACAATACAGAATTGATGTTAATAAATGTTAAGTTAAAAAATCAGACAGTGATTTTTCATCTACTTTTTTAAAATTTAAAAATCATTTAAATTCAGACTAATATAAATTCAAATGAATAAAAATTAATTTGTGCAGAGACACAACATTTTTTAGATTGTTTTTTTTTTAACATTAGATAGTCACTGGGTATACATGTTTAAAACAAATTTCAAAAAATTTTGTCATCAAAAAGCGCAAATAAAACGATACTTATTTAACAATCAATTAGGATGTCTAGCTAATTCGGATTTAATCTTGGCAATGCAGCATCCTGGTGTCTGAACAATTCGCGCGTTGAGCGACCGAGCAAAGATGATTATAGTCCCTGAATAGCCCAGAAGTATCACGTGCAATCTTGGCATTGCTATCATCCCCCGTCGCAGTTAACAGAACGAAGTACGCGAATTACGTTTTATTTTCTTGTGATTGGTTAAATCACATTCAAAGAATTTTTATCGCTGTTAATATTGTGTCGCAACTATTCGTTTTATTTTTAATTAACCTTTTAATTTTTTACTCTCACTTTAAAACTGAATCAACTAATGTAAGAAGATACAGAATATTATACCATATGATACGAGTATTTTTTTTGCGGCAAGCCACAGTGATTTGCAAAGGCCGTCTACAGCTTAAACAAATATTATGATTAAAATTAGTATAAAACATATCAACATTTTATCAATAATAGCAAGAGAAGATAAATTCCCAAACGAACCAATTATTCTTTCAAAGGAATTAAAATAGAGAAAAAAAACCTAGCTGGTCTTTGACTCTTACTCTGTAAAATCAGTCAATATGGTTTTTGCGAAGGCGGATCGCGCCTACCGTAATAAGATGTTCGTTTTTTCCAATTCTTTCTTACGCATTATGTTGGTCTGCGGCAGTTATCTATACTCTCATTTATCTAGATCCCCCTTTCGGAAATTAAATGGGGACATGATAAAAAATTTTTTTGCTTTTTATTTGCTAATTATTTGCTCAAAAACAAATTTTTTTTGCTCTAGCTTTTTAATAGGAAAAAAATAAAAGAGGGGAGGGAGTCCAAATTAATATTAAGCTGGATCCCTCCCCCATATTGAAAAAAATAAATAGCGCTAAAAAAATCAAGAAACTGATCTATCCACCGATACGCTCTAAATTCGAAAATGAAGACAACTCCCCTCAAACTCCCGAGACTTCAGTGCAAGCTCAGATAGAGACGCAAGGGGAAGTATGGGAAAATCCACGCAAGAAAATATTCGAAAATGTGTAAAAAGTACAGTCAAAATAGAAGATAGTGAGACACAATAATATAGAAATTTTTCTAAATTTTTTTCGCTCTCCGAATCCATTAATTACTTAATAGATCTTTTAAGTGAGACCCCGCACTAGAGAAAGGAAGGTACGAAGCCCAAAATTAAAACGACCAGGATAGGCATCACAAATACTCTGATGAATCCTGACATCTCATGATTCATCAGATGCTGTTCACTCTATGATGATGGCGGTAGAAGTTGAGTCGTTTTCGAACGTAGTTACCAAGCGTAATCATGAAATTAATACCGAGAGGATGAGGGAAGACGTTTATTTATTTAATCTTTCGAGGCCTTTCTATAAAATAAATTCAATAACGTTTTTCGTTATAGACATTATCGAACTTCAATTGTATTTCTTGAAAATTTCAATATCAAATTAAATTTAATTACTTTTTATATTTTGAAAATTATAATACATTTTCAATTATAACCGAATTGTCCGAGACCCGATCGGGAAGAAGAGATAGTTCTTGCAGAGATTGCAAAGGCAGAAGAGAGGCGTGGATTACAGGAACCTGGAAAAACGGGTTCCTAAACTACTAACATATCGACATTGAAGAAGACTACGAATGGTATACTGAGAATTTAAAGAGAAATTGGTTGCAGATCTGCGTTGAATAAACGTGAATAAATGTGTGCAAAATTAAATATTATTTCTATAAAAAAATTCGAAACGTGGATACATAGTACGCGAGTGAACACGGATGCGAGAATAGATTTTCGAGCTTTGTTCGAGATTTTCTTAAATAATTTCGACCGATTATAAAATGTAAATTAAGTATGAGTATGAAGAGTGCGTGATGTGTTATATTTTCAATAAATTCTATTTGTGGGTAAAATCGGTTAAATGTGACTCAAGTCTTTCGAAAGTCTTGTCTATCCTTATGCATATTCTTCAGTCAGAATTTCTTGAAAGGTAGCAATAAGTTACGTCATGCATATTTTTCGTAAACTAAAACCGAAAAATGAATTAAAACTAAAGCAGAATAATTATTCAACCACGAGAATTAATTCCATAAATGATAATAATACCTTACATTGTTGTGAATATGATATTTAACAATAACAATAAACAATTTTCTTAAATATACTCTCTTGTTTCTCTTGTATCTTAAGTCCACAGTTATTGTTTTGTGTAGTTAATAGAAACTGCAACAATTCGTCACATAATGCTGGTCTAAACATTGTACGTAACGTAAAGTCAATATACAAAATTCGATAACTTAAAATTAAGTGGACAATACTCAGTATTACAATATGATAATATAACAGTGTAAAACGTGATCCAGTTAAACTGCAATAAATTTATGCTTTTCGAGAATATTCTTTTTGACAAACATGAAGGAAAGATGACCGGCTGGATAAGGATATTGCATCATTTCACATAATTCTGGAAATCTTGCGTGCTCTCGTGCGAAAATACTATAGAACGAATTCGATCACCGAGTGTTCAAGGATCTTCGGTTGATTCACGACAAAGTACCATCTCGTGTCCGCGACCTCCAGTCGGACGGGTGTTATTAAGGGTGATAAAGGTGGAGGCAGATACCCGCGCCGTACGAATTGTGACCTACCTCGGCCGGAAGGAGCCACCGGAAAAAATAAAGTAAGCATGGCGTACATACGATTATAAATAACCAATAAATCGACCAAAATTTCGATGAAATTATAAAATGTGATTATCTGTTTAACAGATTTAAAAAGAAAAAGCTTGCATTAGAAAGGATAAAAGTTGACGATCTAAAAAAATGGCTTCGCGATTCTGTTGGAGTCGCGAAGGTTTGTTAATACGTTAATAGTACGCGAAGAAATAGGGGAGTTATCCTTTTTTGCAGTCTCCAGTACTAATGGAGATGAATTAAATGTTCACTCCGAGTATTCCAATGGCGACTGAGATCAGTTGTCAAATGCATAATGAGCTCACCACAGATGACCTCAAACCTCAAAAGATGCTGCTATCCGAGTATCTTGATTGCTACACAACAGCCATGATTTGACTAAGAATAGTTAATGGCGGAAGTGGAGACAATAGCGAGCGACATGGCCAAGTGTAATGTCGGATACAGATGTATATTTTGCAATAAAATATACTCGAGAAAATACGGATCTACATTAGGACACACACAGGTTACGAGCCTCTGAAATGTGATTTTTGCCATCACAAATTTGGAGATCCCAGTAATCTCAACAAACATGTAAAATTGCACGCAACAGGAGAGTATATTATAAATGCAATATGTGCAACAAAGTCTTTGGTCGACCTCCTCCAGGTCAGAAGATGAACTTTTTGAGATCCTTATGCAACGATGGAGATGAAAGAGAACTGGACGACTAGTAATAACCTGACAAGATTGCCAAAAATTGATCTTTCTACTTTCACAGAGGCGTATGAAGAATGGCGCAATTTCTTCGATATATTCAATTCACTGATTCACTTTAACACATCTTTAACGGATATTCAAAGATTTCATTATTTGAAATCCGCCTTAAAGGGTGAAGCAATTCAGGTCATATCCTCAATCGAAATTTCGGAAGCAAATTACGCAGATGCTTGGTCCAGGCTACAGGAAAGATATGATAACGAAAGGATAACACAAAGGATTCAAACACATATAAAGGCGATTTTTGATTTACGGTTGCAAAAAAAGAAAACATAACTATCCTATTCTATAATTGCAACACATGATGAATCGAACTATCAATTAAATCATCAATAACGATAACGATTTCATCTAAGTTTAAGATTAAATCTAAATAAATACATAAAATGGGAGGATCCCTATCCTAGAGCTCTCGGAATACCTCTCAGTATAGAATCCGTTATTAAGGCATCTCCATAAAATTCTAATCAAGCGCTTATCGGCTCTGGACATATTTGATAGTCGCCATTTCCGGCCAGTGGATGAGGTGTGTAAGAACATCACAAGACCTATATAGGCTGCGTCGGAAATGTTGCTCAGATGCTTCCGACGCCTTGGAGTTATCTTATCTTTGTTTAACATTAATGTTAATGTAAAGCTTCCATATTGTTAATTGAATCGCGGAACAGTAGGTTAACGAGTAGCGAGAGCGTGATTTTTCGTATGACATATCTGCCCCTGAATACTTCTCCGATCAGATCCCCCAGAGTCTAGTAGTAAAATTTGATGATACATTGGTTAAATATTGATATGTAAATTGAGCCAATGAATTTTGTTATTAGGATACTTTCAGATAAAACATATTCAATCACATTTATTTTTAAAAAATAAATTAAATAGTAAATAATAGATATAAAGATCTACGAGCAAAACGCTAAACCTTATTTGCTGATATCTAATAATCTACTTTTGATTGGGAGAGAATCACAATTCTAGACATTGAAAAAAATTATAATAGAAGGATTATTTCTGAAATGCTGCATATTAAAGAGCAAATCCAAAGCATTAACAAAAAGACACACGTCTTATAAGTTAGTGGAACAAAGTAAGCAGAATCAGTTCTAATTAATTTTTATTTGTTGCTCATTTGTTAACAAAAAATTGCCAAAAAAAATTTTGCTCTGCTAATTTTTTTTAAAATGATATTCCGTTAAAAGAAAATTAAATTAGCGGAATAATATATATATATATATATATATATATAAAACAAAGCTGAACTTGATTAGGTGACATGAGAATGCAAGCGTTGCGGAGAGTGTGTAAGATTCTATAACAAAGCCAATCTACTTCAAAATATCTTGTATTCTGAAAAATTGAATCATAAAACATAACATTATACATGAATGAATTCGGCATTCGATGCTCTGTAATTTTTGTTTTAAAAAATTTCTTAAATTTTCAACTCTGATGAGTGGGGATGAGGGGGGGGCGTTAAAAAAATTAATTAAAATAAGTTAAAAAAAATTTGATTGTTTAAAAAGTATACTAATTGTAAGTATACTAATTGTAAGTAAGAATATTCAAGCTTTCGGTTTATTCGCATTAAAATGTAACGTATTAGACGCATCGCTCTTTCTCAGAAATCAGTCGACAATTTTCGGACCAATTCATCGAATTTCAAAGCATTTCGGAGAATCGCGAAATGGGAATAGCCGACGTAGAGTGTTAACGATTTGGAGAATATTCTAGCTCCGAAAACCAGTAATAGCAGTCGATTTTATTTATTTTAAACGACGAAGAAATTTTCGAATTATAAGAGACACGCGGTCTACTTCTTGTGTCTTGTAAAGCCATGCAACAATAAATTACAATTCTTCTTTGACTGTAAAGAGCCTAATTTTAATTGGAAAGAGCCGACACAGTGATGAGTGGAGCATCCAGCAACGGAAGGAGTTAATTTCCTTACTTCCAACTATTCGTTATAATCACCATTCTCGACAGTATCCTACAAGTCTATAGTGCTTTGTATAAAACATTTTTTCATATGCGGCATAGTTTCGAAGAGGTGTTTTACTCCCTAAACCTTGAGATCAGCAGTTATAAAAAATACAGGTTTAATATTTTTTGTATGCTCTACAATATATCCAAATCCCATCAAAATCGATGAGAGACCATTTCGACCGTTCCCTTGTAAAAGCTTCGATTCGTAACAAAGAGTTAAATTAATAGCTTACACTTTGAATAATATTATATAATGTATTACATGATAAATAAAATAAATATATATTGAAATCTAATTTAAAAAAAAAAAGAAAATCAAAAAGACCATCTATCTTTCAATAGAGGTCTATCCTCTAATAGATATCTAGAAAAAAAGAAGTCGGCAATACACGTAAGGAATAATTCGTATACTAAAATAAATATAAATTAACATTTATATTTATTTTAGTATATGAATTATTAATATACAATAAACATAAATTCTAACATTTTATATAGAAAATTGTAAATCTATTTTTCAATATTTGAAAAAGAAGTTACGAAACAACTGATGTTGATGAAAAATACATTGCTCGATATATCGGATAAACTACATAATGAAGGTTTTCCCAAGAGATCCACAACATCGAGTTAAAAATAGTAGGTCGCAATAATTGAATACTTACAATTTGAAAGTAAAAGAAAATTTTGTTGTAGATTTTTTGTAGATACGCAGAAATGGCAAATATCAGAAATTAGAAATCATTCTCTGCGCACCACCACGTGGTTGCATTGACTGATTTCAACGAATATAAACAACAATTCTCTTGCATCATGATTTAGTCAATTGATGATATGAACGTAAAAGAACGTGCTTCGCACGAAAAAATTTGGTGTCTCACGTAAAATCACGACTGTTGATAAAATAAATAGTTTAATTATTTAAAATTAATGGCAATTTAATAGCGATTAACTTTGAATAATTAAATTATTTTATTATTGTTTCATCAACAAATTCAGCAAAAAATTATAGGTAATATTAGTAAAAAACGAATTAGAAATTTTGTGCTGCAACAAAAAGTGCGAACTTCGTGCATTATCTTTAATTCATTGTAAATTAAAAATTAAAGTTTGAATATAAATAAAACTTGAAGATAATATATATATTTATCTTGCTGTTATAGATATGATATATATAAGGATATAAATAAAGAAATAAAATTGATTTATTAAAATATGTTACATTACAAAGCTGTAACTACTACCAAAAATAATTTTACTATTAAGAAAAAGGTATCGAATTAATGACAATATTATTAGATTTTAAGATAAAAATCAGCTATCAGCTTTATTATCTTTTAAATATAATTTTATACTAAATTAACTAACTAGTAGTAAACTAAATTTTCATAAATAACTTTCTTTACCAAAAAAAAAACTTTAAAAAATCAATGAACAAAGAAAAGTTATATTTTTATATTAAAAATTTTATATTAAATAAAACAAATTTAACGAATAGTACTTAATATTTTTGCTAAAAATATAAAATAGTCATTCTATTCTGCGAAAACAGAAGATATGTATAATTTGTGCCCTGCGGCTCGTGAAACGAAACGTAATATTGCTTAATCCCTGGCACGTTTAAAAATGCTTTTAGCGATTTTTACGAGCATTAGGGTGTTATTCGCCGATGACACAGTATAGTACATCCCATATTACATAACTGTATTTTTCCAGTATATATCATAATATAAATGTCTTCCATTAACAGAAAATACATAACATGCCGCAAACATTTAAAAAGCTAGAAAATGTTGTATTTCTCGACTTTTATAATTATAATGATTGCTTGTAGATCGCGAAATTTAAATCACACCCGATAGATGTACTATTACGTCAAATATGCAAATTATGCAGATTAAGAAGCGCGGAACAGACCAAGGACATGCCACAATGCAAAAAAGCACGTAGCTCTTAACGATAATTGCAGTAATCTTGAATCTTTCTATGCTAAGCCCGATAAAAATATATATATGCGAAGGTCGAATTTTTTTCAAATACGTTTCTAATACTTCCAGTGTCGCGAATGAAATTACATTATCGAATAAATGCGAACTATCATGTGTGTGCCTTTAACCGCGTTCAGTCGTTCTAAATCCTAGTTCTATTTCGAATTCCGCGAGCTTTGCATGTTCGACATTTCAAGTCTATTTTAACTTAGAATTTTACTCTTCTCTATTTAAATCTTGCCAAGAGTCCAAATTTCATCTACATTTCAATTTTTAATCCAATCCTGTACAATTAAATGTAAAGTATTAACCGAAATTAAGATATCTTTCGTATTAATTCAGAGTTTCTTTTAAATAATTCTTCTATTCCATTCTCAAATATTTCAAGACGTAAAACTACATAATAATATGTATGTGTTCGCTCTTCCTCACATTATAAAAATTAATCGAATTGTCTGATACATTTTGAAAAAATATTTTGTTTGCACAAATCATAATTTACGAAATACTAATAAGTAGAGAAAAACCAATGTAATCAGCCATACTCTCCTTGCTGCAATCTCCTCACAGAGAAGCTTATTTCTTGAAATTTTCAAGGGACTAAAAACTGAAATATTTTTATTAACAATTATATACCGGTATCAACCATACCTCTATTCAATAATAATAAGGATATACGAAAAATCGAAACCAAATATCGATATTGGATGTCAAATATCGATATTCAACCGAAATTTTCGTAATACCGGTACATGCATAATATTTCGGTAATACCGATAATATCAATACCGGTATTATACCGATATTGCTATTATCATATACTGCATTAAAGGTATTCAAACGCACGAATTTCCACTTATTTTATTTAATTACAAAAAATTCCGAAATTATCTTACGTTTTCAGGCGTTCACTCAAATATAATCCCTTAAAGCTTATGATATTGACAGGGCACTTAAAACTCATAATCTAAGATATAATAATATATCAGAATCTCCATTTAGAGACAAGTGGTTTATACTTTATGCGTTTTTAAGAATCTATATAGAAAGAACAAGCTTTTCTTTAAAGTTCCTCTTAAGCCAGTTAGAGTCATTGAGAGATTTTTACAAGGAAATGAAAATGAATTAAAAACAGGATCTTTGATATTGACAATAATTATTTTGATTTATTTCACTTTACAGCAACACTATGTAGAAAAGAACAAGACTTCAAGCTTTCTGGAAGATTATTTGTCAAACATATTTTTAAAGCTTAATTCAAATCTCTATGGTAAGCAATATAGTAAAACAAATAATGAAATATATATATATATATATATATATATACATATACCTGAACAAACAATGATAGATGAAGAAATTTAACACATGAGGAGGTTAACTGCAAGGTATCAAGACTTAAGAAATATTTAATTTAGATCTGAGTAAATGGAATCTCAAATTTCGACATGTTTTAGTTTGGTTTTATTTTGGAAAAATACCAAATTATGGATCAAATGTTTAACTTTAAACAGCTCTTTAATACAAATCATTATTGGTCTTTACAAGTAAATATTTTTAATTATTCTAGATTTTTCCCATTAGATTATGAGAAATTAAATCTAATTATTGATGAATATTTTTAAATGTCGCTGCGCCTTGGCCTAACGCCGAGACTCAGTATCTCCAGATAAAAATCACCTAGGTGGAATGGAAAGAACGCGTCAAAAGTTGTGAACAATAATAACAATATGCTTGATAAAATTAGCAACTGAAAAAAATAGATATAGATATGTATCAAGGAAACAATCAAGTAGTAATGATAAGATACAAACAAAAAACCAAATTGTAACAAATTATCAATAAGGAATAAGTATTTAGAAAATTTATCTTTCCTACTCAAACAAGTTAATTTATCATTAAAATTGTCTGAAACATATTTTTAATCATCTTTGTGAATTCGGAAAAATAAGATACTTTGATGGAGAAGCAATTAGTTCAGCGATGAAGAAGATATACAGAATGATTCCAGATATTAATGATGGCATTTGCTCAATAATGACATCTTTATCAACTATTAATACAATTACTGAATCCCAAGCGAAATTCGATTATACTCCTGATAATGCTTTTATTACAAATCAATTCCATATATTAAATTATCTGCAAAGACAAAAAATTCTTACTGAAAAAGATCATATTTCTGGACTGGGAACAGTTCCTTTTTTATCCATCAGATTTTGGAATAACGCTTTCTACTTACTTTTCACATTACGTTAGAGGTAATGATGACAAAATCCCAATATAATTAAGTATATTTTTGATAGAGTGAAGAGGGTGGAACAGGAATTATATAGAAAAATAATAAACCAATTAGAGTCTATATCCGAAGAATCAGATCTATCAAAATTATTTGAAAATATTTATTCTCTAAATATAAGAAGTCTGTCTTCTATTGATTTATATTTCAAAGATCTAGCATCTAAGTATTTATAAACAAAAGCAGTGAGTGATTCCGAAATAACAAAGTTGTTCAAACAAGAAAGGACATATCAAATACCAGATCTAGTCAAAATCATTTGGACAATGAAGTCTATGGTTTTATCTGTTGCTCATGAATTAATAAGGAATTCTAATGTAGGTATCCTCTATAATTTGAAAACAAGATTTACAAATATCCAGACGATAAAACAAAATAGTCTAAGATGAATAGATTTTCTTGATATGATGAAAACAAATAATTATAAAAATACTGAGAAAATTATAAAAATACTGAGAAATAGAATGAAAAATGTAGAGAATTATTTTAATTTATCTTTCTTAAAAGATTTATGTCCTACATATTTAGCTCAAAGATTAAGGAAATTGCATTGGAAAACAAGATGTAATAGGTGATACTAAATCAAATGTTTTACATCAATTTTATATAAAACCTTGATTTTTGCGCTCAAGATGAAATAGAGAATTCAATATTAATACAACTAAGTAAAACACAATCAACTTGTTATTTTCGTGCTGTTTCATGCGTAATAGGACAGATATAGATTAAGATCGTGCCGTACAAGTATCCACCACGCAATAATCATGAATCATATCGAAGTAGTTGATGATTTTCACAGATTCTACATATGAAAGACATTTAATATTTATTAATAATAACTAAGTAGTGAATATAGTAACGTGGATACAAATTATTATTTAGATAAAGATAGCCCATTTACACCATATTTAGGTGCTGTGTCTAAAGAAAAAGTTAAAAAACCCAAAAGTTGTTTAGAAGTTGCAATTTTTTTAGAAAGTGTACCACTATGCGTACGACTTGTGACCGATCTGGATATTTATTTAATAATAATTTTTTTAATAAACAATGGAGGCTTGATGTTAAAAAATATGAAACGTTTTGGTTTCTTCATGTCCCAGACTATATTATAGAATTTTTTTTGAAAGTCTAGCACTATACGTGTGGGAGTAATATTAACATTTTTATATTGTTTATATTATGTACATATTTTTAAATATTTTTTATTATTTTTTATTTTCAATATTTTGAATTCAATATTTTGAATCTTGTCTTTTTATCACCGTATATTGTGCATTATTATTTTCAATAAATTTTTTATGAAAATACGTTGTAAAATCTACTTTTTTATAATCGGAGGTCCCGCGCTATTATGCGTCCCTGGCGTTTCGGATCTGGCCGCTAGCTTCAGCGTCATAGAAAGAAATACATCTATAGTAAATCCTTTCCACTCATATGAAACAATCAAGAAACAAGTTAGCTGGAATTACATCTGGCGGAAGAGATTATACATTTACAGTTGGTTTTATTAACTAATATAACAAGAACTAATATAACAAGAATAGTTAATTTAAAAAGAATAACATCTCAAAAATATACCAATATTGTGCTGTGCTAACTTGCAATAGTTGTACAACTGAGGTTACAGATGTTAAATTTGATGTAGATTTTGAAAAAGAAATTAAAACTCCAATAATAATTAAAAGTACTTGATATTATCCAAGAATACAATTATCAATTTCAAGAATTGTGACTATTTATCTATTTCTATAGACAGGATGTTTGGGAAAGTATTTGACCAAATTTTCTACAAAAATGCATATAGATAATAGAGTTTATTTCTCAAGTTGTTCCTCTATTAAATCAGGTAAATGTTAATGATTTCAGAATAATTAATAAATTAATAAATATAGA
>Ga0157364_1005562_pt1 | contig 12845 bp, 4 predicted proteins | sample AttsexASBM2_FD_111476 | JGI IMG/M metagenome (GOLD analysis project Ga0157364, IMG submission 111476) | Fungus gardens microbial communities from leaf cutter ant in Ribeirão Preto, State of São Paulo, Brazil - Atta sexdens ASBM2 | ecosystem: Host-associated > Fungi > Mycelium > Unclassified ... | reverse complement strand
GCGCGCGCGCGCGCGCGCGTGTGTGTGTGTGTGTGTGTGTGTGTGTGTGTGTGTGTGTAATATCGAGTAATTTTTTTCTAAATTTCATTAAGGCTACGCAAAAAATATCAATTTTTACTTTTAAAATGCATTTTGTTTCATTTTGGTATGATTTATCGTTTTCGAGATATAGCAATTTAAAAATAACTCTTTTTCTATGAAACATACAGGAGAGGCATTTTGTTTTATCTTAATACTGTATTGTGTAAGTGTTTTTGTATTAGGTTGTTTGAAAGTTATTTCAAATCTTCTAATGTAAGTTCAGGATATAATATTTTATTCAAAAAGTACTTTATTGAAGCAAATGTACTGTTTTATTCAGTGAACAACTGTAGCTCTTTTGATTGATAACTACGTAATATCTTTGTTCCAAAACAAAGATTTCTTATTGATTGAGAAAAGGACAGCACTACAATAGAATCTCTCTAAATTTGTAATCTTTGCATTCCTCCGTACTTTTACAAACACTAAAGTGTGCCTCTTCCATACCCTGAATGTCATGATATCATGAGCTGGACATGTATTGCGCGCACATCTGCACCTAAGTACTAAGTTTTCACAGTGTATGCTATGTAATTCCATAAGCAGGTTATGTATAATTATTTGTGTAATGTATTCTTTTGTGATACATAATATGTGATACATATGTACATATGACTTGTCCTGCTAAGGTTATGTACACTGTAGTGCACTTTGATTAGCGTGCGTAAAACTAATCACACTTTCCGTAACACTACAGTAACAGTAAGTTTTTCGACCAATCGCGTTGCTCGATTCTTACGGTCGACCGAATCGAATAACGCGTTTTTAATCAAAAACCTTATTATCACTGTTAGAAAATGTGTGTGTAACTAGACTTAACTGCGTTCGCGCAAGTACGTGATGATTAGTAGATTCGTATTGTAGAGCGAATACTCTATAATTTTGGCATTCCACTCTTATCGTCCCATAAGATTAAATTTAGAGAGAGTCTACTGTAATACAAGAGTACAGATAAAATATATATATTTAATGCTATATAGAATAGGGCATTGCTTATTGAATCTATCTTTCAATAAGTGTCTAGCATTTATTATTCTTCTCGGTGTTCGATTACCAATAAGTCAGTTATAATCTCGCAGAGTGCCAAATCTTGATTTTAATGAAACTTTATATAGGTACATAGTATTTAGGAAATAAATAGAGTTAGAAACAAAGTTAGAAATTATTAGTTATATGGTGTTCAAAAATAATTGTAAGGGATAAAAAAGATGCAGAACAATTTTTCGTTATTTATATCTCAAAAATCTATTCGAAGTATCAAAAAATGTTTTATATTTAAGTATTTTATAATAAAAATACTTCTATTTAATCACGTCAATAACATTAAAAAAAAATTATTATTTTCAAAAATTCATTCCTTTACACTCTATATGTGAAAAAATATTATATATGGTAGGACCGATGAAATATCTCGAAAACAAGATATTTGAGAAAAAAATATCTCAAGAATTGTAAGATTTCAATAAATGCATCAAAATTTTTAATTTTGAGCTCAAATGTGAAGGATCTGTGAAAATAAAAAAATCTAAAATTTTTAATGGAAATGCCTACTTTCCATTAAATATTTTTGTAACATCAAGATTTTTTTATGACTCTTGAATATTGTTTTCAGGTTCATGACTTTGACAACATCAAATTAAAATCATTGAGATTGTTATCCTTATTTTCATTTTTACGTAAATATTTTCCTACATTCATGTAGAGAACGTTATTTAAATATAGATGCAACACGATGATGCTTTATGTCATAATATTAAATCTTTTTATTGAAAAATGAATTAAAAAATGATCCTTTCTTTAAATAAATGGTTAATGAAAAAAAATGAAGAAGATACTTCATAGATACCCTGTATAGGATATCTGACATTAGGTAGAATACTGCTTATGAACAAAGAAAAAACGGACTGAAAAAGTCCGACTCAGTCAAAAGTATTTTCCAATTTTAACAGTTAACGAGAAATTAATTAATTATTAAAGATCGTTGAATGAATTCATATTCATCTACCTCTAAATACAAACACAGCGAGATACGACCGCCTAATGCGGGAAGATTTTTCCTTTTCTGGCCGTTTTGTGTTGCCATTGCAGTTTGTAAATAATTCCCCATGCGCTTAGCAATCTACGTTGGCAGATTAAGAAGTTGAGCGAATACCATACATGTTTATTCAATTAAAATTAACTAAAGTATCTAAAGGCTTAGAGAATTAAAAATTCAAATAAGAATTAGTAACAGCACAATGAGTTAGATGTATGTGCGTAAAATAAAAATTTATCTATTGAAAAATTAAAATTATGAAATTAAAATCTTAAATGTAATATATGATTTAATTGTTAAATCTTAAATGATTCACATTTATTGTTAGTAAGTGAAAAAATTTACAAGAAGTGTGTAAATGACATCTCGTATAAATAAAAAATTATTTTAACAATTTTGTTGTTATAATAAATAAAGTTCTACAGATGTTCAACAATGCTGTGTCCAATTTATGCTGCTTGGAAATTCAGAACGTTCAACAAAAGTGCAATGGTTCATGGTTAAGATGGAATCTCAAAATCTATTTTTTTTTCTATTTATCAAAGAATAAATAGATTGTAAAATAAAATGATCTGGAAATTATTACACAAAATATGAATCGAAAGGAAACATAGCTTGTGTCAGTATAATTAATTTAGTAATTAATTCTCGTTAATTATTACGAAAATTGCAAAATGGTGTTATAGAACTTTCCGACCTAATTGAGTTCTCATAAGCGAGCGATATTTCTGTCTAACGTTAGACGTCCTGTATATCAAATTTGCCATCGATAGATTATTACTTATAAAAATACACGTTAAAAATCGTATTGTGCCAACTATTCTTACAATGAAGGAAAATATGAAAAATAGAATTTAATAAGCCTATTTTAAATTATAAAAGAACAATTGACCGCAGTTTGTTGATCCTTTATGTGTAGGCAAAAATATTTAGAAAAAAAAGATTAATATTTCATATATTATATCTAAATAATATACAACAAAGATGTATTTGAAACAGAGAGAGAGAGAGAGAGAGAGAGAGAGAAAGAGAGAATCCAATTATGCACTTCTTTATATATTTTAAATTTAGATAATGTCAGTGGTGCCATTATTTTCATAATTCATAAAAAAATTCTTCATGAAAAGATTTTGTTTTGCTTTTAAGAATTTTTTTTAAAACATCTCACGATCAATATTTCAAAAAAATAGCAAGAAAAATAAGAAAAAAGTTTACTTAAAAAATTCAAAGCTTTAACAATAACATCCTAAGTCTCATATATATATATATATATATGTATATACAATATACAAATGTTGCTAAAGGATTTTTCCTTTATATGAAAACAAATAATTTTTATCTAAAGTTTTTTGTTAAATTATTTTATAAAATGATTTTGATGTTTATTCTATACACATACATGTATACGTATATATACAGTACACACATATGTAGCTATAATTCTTAATTTTCTAAGATTATAATTAATTGGAGAATATGCAATTTTTGAATATGCAATTTTTTTGTTATATGTATCAATATACTAATTGTGTTTTAAATTTTGTTTCATATTTAGGTAGAAGCTACACAATTTTTTTAATTTTCCTACTGTTGAGCTGCTCTGGAGCATACCGTCTGCAAATTAATTCGTACATTTTCTTTCTAGGGCGTTTCAATTTTATTTTGCATTGTTGTGCATGAATATTTGATGTTACTTTTAATTTTTTTCTGCAATGTAAATGTATATATATTTAAAAAATGTACATTACGACAAGAAATTAAGAGATCACATATTCTGTTCTTTAAAAATAAATAATTTTCAAGAGAGCAAGGTCGCAGACGCAATGAAAAGAATAATAATAAGGAATAAGGAATATGTTCACTCAGGATGTTCAAAAAAGTCGAAATCTCGGATTTACTTGGGAGGATGATGTTTTTGAAAGAAACGTTTCAGACAAAAGTTGTATGATTTCGAGGGGAACATAAGATGGTCATTGGTTTAACCTTGGGTTGTCAGGGTCAAGCTAAGATTATTTTAAATTTTTAAAATAGAATCCCATTTTTTATTAGATATTGTAACTTATCTCAAGAGTTTCCCAAACCACTAATTAAGTTTTCATGAAATACTTTTGAGTTATAAGGCTTGTAAGTTACAACATCGTCAGCATTAGCATTAACCACACAAGGTGTCCAATGACTAAGACCTCTTGATTGTTCAGGATCATGACCTGGATAACATTTGTCAAAATCAAGGTCATTGGAGATTGTATCTTGTTTTCTACGTAGAAATAATAATTTTTAGTGCAAAAATGAAAACAAAAGGAACAATCTTCAATCTTGATAAATGTTATTCAGGTCATGATCTTGAACAACATTCAAGAGGTTTTAGTCGGTCGGACACCTTGGATAATGCTAATGCTGTAACTTAGCAAGCCTTATAACTCGAAAAGTATTTCATGAAAATGAACTTAATTATACTGTTTTGGAAAGCTCTTGAGATAAACTACAAGAATATGTAATAAAATGGAGAGTTCTATTAAAAAAATTTAATGTGACCTTTGACAACATACAAGATCAAACTAATGATACCATCTTATGTGCTGAAAAATTGTAAATTTATTGCGAAAAATATTCTTCCTCGACCGGGAGTCGAACCTGAATCTCTTGCTTTCTGTGCGAGAGTCCTTTATTTAGAGACTTTATAAGTCCGGAAAATCAATTTCTAATCACGCTCAGTTCGAATGACTACAAATATATTATAGTATATATGCTTGTACAGGGTGAATTAGAGTCGTTGAACTAGCTTTTTACTCTATGAGAAAATAATTGACTGCACACTTATAATTCAATTAGATATGATAATTTTCTCTCTTAAAAGGCAAATTTATCCTCGAAAGGTAAAAAGTTGATTCAACGCCTCAGATTTATTTATAATGTATGTACACACACACACACACACACACACACACACACACACACACACACACACACACACACACACACACACACACACACACACAAACACACACACGATGAGTAACGATAAAATTCGCATAGGAGTAGAGCGGACTAAACTGAATTAAAAGTCCTTTACCATTTTACAATTTTCGCAATAGTTAACAAGATATTAATTACTAAAAATCGAAAAATATTGATTTTCAATAATTTTTAATAATTGATATTTAATTATAGCGAAAATTGTTGATTTTCAATAATTTTTAGTAATTTATATTTAATTATAGTGAAAATTGCAAAATGAGACTTTCAACTCAATTTATTATAGTTAGACTTTTCGACTTAGTTTAGTCCGCTCTACTGCTTTATCAAATACTCTATATAATTCACATTGAATTATTTAATCATTAAAAATCCAGCTTCGACGGTTATAAGCATTTAATTTCTAATTCTAATGTAAAACTCTTAAAAAGTAATTATCTAAAAAAATTATGATTTTAATGAATATTAATGAATTAATACAATTCTACAAATTAAAATTATATTATAATAAAAATTTATAATTATTATTATAATTGTGACATAATTTTAGTTCCAAATAAAGACGTTTTAATTTTTTATTAGAGAGTTTTTGCAAATGTGAATTCAGATACAACTAAAATCATGTTATCCTTTTCTTAATTAGTTGTTAAGAAGAAGATAATCTGATTTTAGCGTTCTGATTTAGCGTATCTGGATAAACAATATTGCAAACACTCCCTATTATTGTCAAAACCACTAATAATGGTTTGCCACTTTAATTTGTAACAACATAAAACAATATTCTAATACTAATATTGAAAATTAAATTTTTAGCTGTCGACTTATAATTACGTTGTTACATAATAATATTCAACGAATTATAATTATGTTAAGACATAATAAAAAATTCTACTATTCTAGAATTAAAATTATATCCTGACATAATATGATAATTTTTATTAATCTCTTACATAATAATAATTTATTTAATTAAAACTGTGTCTAAATTTGTTCTAAAATCCTTCATGCGGAAGTGTAAACTTTGAGTTATTATAAGTAGATCGTTTTATGGTCTGTCACCAAAAAAATAAAACCTTTTTAAAACTAGTCACTACCTATATAACAGTCCTTTTCAGAACTAAATAATATTTTTCAGATATTTAGCAAAATATTACAAAATAGTTTTTCAGACCTACTAATATTCTTAGATTCCAGGACATTTCTTTTTTATAAAAATAAATAAAATATTCTTCCTTCTTTAAGTAATACTCTATAAAATAATGAATAGCAATTCTGTTCAATATTATACAGAGAAACTAAATGTTTCTTTAAAAAAAGATATCTTACGTCATTTTTTGACACACTTTACATATTTCCTGTTTTATATATATGGAGTTACGTGTAATTGATAATAAATTTTTTTTAATGTTTCTTTTAAAAATTATTTTAGTGTAACTCATAGACAAGAGCATTCATAGGAAGATTCAAACTGCGTTCCACTTAATGCTCATACACTCATGGAATTATTTCATTCTTATCGTTTTATCAAACGTTAAATAAGGATAAACGATACTCGCAAGCATTAAGTGAAACGCCTCAGTAATCTGTTTCTACGGGTTAAAATCTACGGATTAACGCAAAGATTTCTGATTAAACAGATTATTATTTAGATAATAATTTAATATAAAAAACGAAGTATTATTTTTCGTACATATTAAAAGCGTGCTTTGATGTACTTTGAAGTGAATAAGCTTGTCTTATTTTCTGTTTCATTTCACTTCTTAATATTCCTTTATCTTCTGTAAATTTTTTAAAGAAATGGATTTTTAAAATAATAAAGTCATCTAGAATGTTAAATAGAACAATTTTCACCCAATTTTCATAAGGAAATTATACAGAAAAGATAATTTAAGATATAATTCAATTTAAAAGTATCAACAAGAAAAAAATGTGTTTATATAATATGTTTATATAAATGTATCATATATAAAAGAATTTAGAGTTTTGAATTTACTAGAACATATTTTAAGTCAATAATTTATGATTTCTTACAGAGCTACACGATTAATGGACATCCCGTCATATCTGAAAATTTTTTACGAACTTTACAAATTTCATAGCGTCAATTAAAAATCGTATACAAAGAAATTTATAACTTTTGAAAGAATGAATCTTTATTTTTAATTTGCATATTTATTATAAGCGTATAATTTTTTTTACGAAATATATTCAATAATGAAGTGACATCTTTTTTACTTTGACTGCTCATAGGAGACGAACGGATTAGCATTCGGTATTCTTTGAAATGAAAACGAAGGAAGATTTCAGTTTTCTCTTATGAAGGTGTACTATTTTTTTCGATATAAAGAAACTTTTCAATTGTAAACTTCGTTTAAATAAAACTAAAAATTAAACAATTGATACATATTCAATCTAACGTATTCCTTTAATATAAAGATTACATTTCTTATATCATATAAAAATTCTGAACATTATTCCATTCGTCTTCTATTCTCAATAGACACTTTTTGTTTTAATGTTGAATAACTTGGTTGAAAAAAATCATATAATATTCAAGAAGCATGCCAATTAAAGATCCACTCTTTTAAAAGCTATAAACTGCTGTTACGCGCGATTTTTAATTCATGCCAAACTTTGTAAAATTAGTAAAAAAATTTTCACATTTCACAAATATTTATTTTACAAAAAAATAAGTCAGATCATTAGTCTATTCCATAGCCTTACTTTAAGAGGCCCATAAACCGTAAAACCGTAAGACATTGATCAATCATAGTTGATTATTTTTCTCATATTGCTGCAGTTGATCATTTTGTTACGGCTTTACGACTTACGATCTCTTAAAATAAAGTTGTTAAAAACTCTTGAAAGGTGCCTATTTTTGGAAAATAGAATGTGTGATTCTTGATTATGCTCCTTTTTTGGGCATAATGTATTTAAAAATAAATCGTGTGTGCATGTGTCCATTCATGTGCGCGCATGCATACCCATAATCGAAATAATGTTTTAAGGGGTTATAGGAGTGTAGTGAATTAAAGAACTAAAGTACTCTTCAACATCATAAAATTAAATATATAAAATTATATATAATATATAAAATTTTTATTCAAAAAGATAGACCATTAACGTTTTTTCTTGGAAAATCATTTTTAATAATAAGATTAAAATTATATAATAAGACAAAAATTAATATAATGAAATTATGAAATAATATTGAAATAATAAACCGTAATGACGTCCTAAATAATCATTACAATCCGCGCGGTGCATAGTAGCTAAGATTTTAGCTTTGCTAAATTATTTTGAAATTAAAAAAAGATTTTTTAACTGCAGATTTTTTTATTTTTTATTTTAAAAAGAAATTTTAAAAAACTTTATTTTTCGTGAAAATTAGTTATATTTAAACATGAGAACTGCGTTTTTCTTGAAAAATTTTTATTTAAATTTAAATTTTTAACTTGAAGAAAAAATTAAAAGGTGTTAGAAAAGCCTTCGTGAACTGATATGAAATATTTCTAAAAATATTACTTTCAAACTTCAAATTTTTTACTTAAACGATATTCACATTATTTATATCAGTTACGTTTTGATAGTTTCCAAAGGCAAATGGAAAAAAAAATTTTTGTATATTTTTAAAATTCCTTTTTAGATGTTTGAAATTCTTTTTTTAGATCTTTGGAATTGTTAAAATCCTATAACCCTTTAATAGATGACGATTTACAAGGTTTCTCACCTTGTCACAGTTTTTTCTCGAAGCTCGAATATTATAAAATTGTAGCACAGTTTTGACAGTTTTGTAAGTAAAAATAGCGATTTAGGGTCAATCAGCATCCAGAGGACGGTCGGCGGTATCCGCGTTATTTTCTTCTACCTTTTCAGTAAAAACAATTGACCAGTGACAAAAACCTGCTTCAGCCAGAACCGACGGCTAATCAATCGACTCCACCAAGAGCAACGAGTAAAATCCACGTAACAATGGCAAAGCTGTCGGACTTTACGGAGGATCCTTTTCGAGACTACCGTTATGAAGATCCTTTCAATATAACGGACCCATTCGCCGATGAGATGACAGAGGACTTGAACGCGAACAAGAACAGGGGGACGAACAAAACAGATCCTTTTGGTTTTGAGTCGATTTCTGCATTTTCGAGTAAGAATACTTCAGCTAAAATTTTCGATAATAATTTCTCTAATACTTTTCCGCTCGCTAAAGCAAAAGCCGAGAAGAACAATGTAAGCGATACGAGTAGCGCAAGCAAGTTCGACGTCGATTTTGGAAAAGCGTTTTCCATTGATAACAAGAATGTTCAGGATATTGATTTTTCTCAAGCATTTGCTAATGTCAAATCAAGAATGATCAATCTTGACGAAGCGTTTTCAACTAAAGACGCAAAGACCATCGCGAGGCACGAGTTAAATATAATGCGCATTTCAAAGTCTAATATAACTTATAACGATGACAAATTTACGAACAATTTCGGAAAGATGTGGAGCGGTAATAACGTAACTAATTTATCGGAGGAGGAACAATTGGCGTGGGCAGAAAAGCAGAGTATAAAAGCAGAAGAAGAGAGGCTCAGGCGTAAAGAAAAGGAAGACGCCGAATTAGCTCTCGCTCTCGAACTAAGTAAACAGGGGAAATCGGAAAATGTTTAACCTTTAATGAATAATATTATCTCTTTTTTTTTATTGATATTATCGTTAACTTGTTAAATTGTATGAAAAAGTTTTGTATTTCATAATAAATGATATTGTGCAAGTTTACATTATTATGCATTAGCATAATCACGTATAGAAGCGAAATGTAGACACAAGTTATCAGATTGACAATAATATCGGGTAAACAGATATTAAAGAATATACTCGAATGAAAAAGAGAAGTTATCATGAATGTTATTATATGTAGACAGATGATTTTCGGTTGAGTGTAACTTTGAAATGTCACATATCTCTCAATATTTTTCAAATTGTTTGGAAAAATTTATAAAAAGGAGACTTATTTTTTCATATCTTTATTTTTTTTTCTTGGTCATAATGATCGACTATTCGCACATGATTAAACGATCCGAGGGTGTTATACGGCTTTTCTGAGTTACAATTATAAATGTACGAATGATAATAAAAATAAATATGAAAAGTTCAAGTTGTAAAAGTTATTCGATTAAAGCACACAATAATACAGCATCGTTAAAAGTATCATTATTAATATATAAATGCCTATATAGTAATCGAATATTACAAGATTTCGAATATTATGATATTTGTCATTGTTAATTCGGCATACGAAAATCTAAGTCATGAAGTTTACTTCGCGCCAACCTTTAATAACTTCATGTAAGAGAGAGAAAAGAAAGATATGTATATATATACACACACAGAGTTTCCTATTTTAATTTCCCTAAATATCTCGAAAAATATAAATACGGAAAAAAACTTTCAGAGTCTCTTTCAGAGTTCCACAACTCACGATTAACTCTTAACCGAGATTTAACTTAAAATATGTTAAATCTCGGTTAAAAATTAAGCACGAGTTATAAAGCTGAACCTAAATCAGCCCCAATATAACCGACGGTTAACCGGATTGGTGAAAGAGACCCTAAGATGAAAGTGGAATGGTTTTTAAGGGGGATGTATTTTGGTCATATTGTTTCTTTTTCTAGGTGCCAAAAAGATATAAAGGTTATATGATTTTTTAACATAATATAATTCCTCTAATTACATTTTCTACTTACACAGGCCGAAAATTTAGAGAAAGTTTTGAACTTTAAAAGATGTTTTCGTAGGATTTTGGAAAATAGACTACGTTGTCCGCTTTTTTTCCCATTATCCTCTATTTTTTAAATAATCGCAAAACCAGTTTTTTCCAGAAAGTACCGTCTTTATTAATTTTTTCCAGCTAAATAAAAAATTATACTAAGGTCTGTTTTGCATTTAACTTAGAAATATTCCAACAATACTAAAAATATTTTTTCGATTCTTATAAAAATGTTTTATGTAAATTGCAAGAATATTTTGGAAAAATCGTAAAAAACCGGAAAAAATTGACAAATTTGAAATATAAAACCAAATAATTCAAAAGAAAAAAATTATAAAAAATATCTGACAATTTACAGCTGTATGTTTCTAGTTTAAATCTTTTTTCGAAAAATTAATTTCCGACCATTTGTTCAGAAGTTATTGAATTTAAAGCGCCAAAGCAGCCCGCGTCACTTATGATATCCTCTCGAATTTGACATAGTCGAATACAGGAGCATGTTGTGTAGTCTTTTTTGATCATTGATTTTAAATCTGAAGTAAAAAATGTATTAAAATGTATAATTCAAAATGGCGGATCCAATATGAAGGACAATTTTTAAAAATCGATATATGAAAATCGATATTTGATAGTTTTATAAGTGATGTAGCATTGTACTGCTTCATGTTCCATGATGATTAACAACGCTGCATCTTTGTCAATTTGCGAGTGACATTTTACATTATGGACATTATGCTTATATCATTACTTGCTAAGGAGGATTCCAAACAGAGTCGAAATGTTCAAAATAAAGAAGACATCAATCTAATCTGATTATTAATTGTTCACTAAATAATTGCGCCGTTTATTGCTGACTCTCTATTATATTTATCTTTTTGTATTGTTTATTAAAATAAAGAAATTAACAGTTTACGAGATATTTAATATTTTATAATATGTATTAGAAAAAAATATAACATATCTCGTAAATTATTGATTTTTTGATCTCTATCTTAATACTTTCACATATAAAATAATTAGAGGAATCATATTATATTTTTAAAAAATATCATATAATATCACACCAAAAAAGTGGCCTTATATTTTTTTGATGCCTATAACTAGAAAAAAATAATATAACTAAAATACATTCCCTTCGAAATCATTCTACTTTCATCTGAAACATTATTCTGTATCTTCTATATTTTTTGAGATATTTGTCTCAGGAAATTAAAATGGGACAATCTATATATATATATGTGTATGTGAGTGTGTGTATATGTATGTGAGTGTGTATACAAAATGTTTCACAATCGTCGTATAATACTTTTACAGCATCTTCTAGAATAAAAAACTCTAATACTAAAAAATCCTAATAAAATGTCGAGATTAAAATAATTTGAAATATAAGCTAACTTTTAAGTAAAAACTTATAAGTAAAAACTATTTTACTTATATATTCTATATATATATATATATATATATATATATATATATATATATATATATATACACGTATATTTTATTTATATATATATTACAAATTATCTTTGATTAATTATAATTCAAAAACTATTGTAGCTTGACATTTTTATATTAGAATATTTTACTCTATTTTACCTCTAGAATATGCTATAAAAGTATTGTATAATCGTTGTGAGACTCTATATGTGCGTGCGTGCATGCACATATTCATGTACAATTAATGAGCGAAGTATTAAAGTAATTTCTGTGACAGCGTCTAATTCAATTTTAGAACGTCCCAAAGAATGTAGTCGAAGGCAAAGCGTTTCTCTATGCTTGGTGAAAAGAGCTCGTTATTCTATAAGACTCGAAAAAAACGAAGCACAAAGAATCACATGTGTTTTGGCTATATTGTAATATTGTATAATTTTGACAACGACACTTTTATATATATATATATATATATATATATATATATATATATATTTTATATGATGTATATATTTATATATTGAGATATATTTAAGTCACTATAATTCTCATTGTGTATGTTTTTTT
>Ga0157364_1005561_pt1 | contig 12846 bp, 8 predicted proteins | sample AttsexASBM2_FD_111476 | JGI IMG/M metagenome (GOLD analysis project Ga0157364, IMG submission 111476) | Fungus gardens microbial communities from leaf cutter ant in Ribeirão Preto, State of São Paulo, Brazil - Atta sexdens ASBM2 | ecosystem: Host-associated > Fungi > Mycelium > Unclassified ... | reverse complement strand
TCTCTCCCCCCTTTCTCTCTCTCTCTCTCTCTCTCTCTCTCTCTCTCACTATCCGAGAGATGTGTGTGTGTGTGTGTGTGTGTATATATATATATATATATATATATACATACATACATACATACATACATACATATACGTACATAGATATGTCGTTATTTGCTCGCATAGACTTCTCGGAGGAGGTCTTACGACGATATAAGAATATTGCGCGGGCCAGACGCCCTTGGCGATGACCGCGCGGCCTCTCTCGGTTTTAAATAACGGTCATTACGTGCCAAGATTTAACTCTCTGGTATCGCGCATCATGTCAGCCGACACCGGAACGGCTGTGCGGAACTGATCCTATGACAAAAGAGAGACAGAAGCGAGGAAGGATTCAATCTGTTCGAGCATAAGCCGGCCGTCTAATTTCTGCAAAATAGAATCTATAAAAGCGACCAACTAATAAATCGCATTTAATCCCTGCTTTCCTCATTTTATCGCCGTGTTCGCCAGTCTATTACCAATATCACTGATTGATACTGCTAATACTGATGCTACCACTCTTACCTCTCGGCCGCGATTTGTTACGACGATAAATTCTTCGTGTTTTTCTATTTTTGATTTTTGATTTTTCTTTTGTTTTTATTATTGCAAAGACATTGAACATATCGATACTTTATATAATAGAATACTCCTACAACACAGTTCATTTCAGCAACACTGCAATGTTTCAGCAATATTGCAGTAACATATAAATGTGCAACGTTGCTGCAAGTTTTTATATTGTATGAGTTATAATGTTGTATAAACTGCAATTTTATCATGATTTTAGAGGAGACTAGTATTAAAAATATTAACCATTGGAAGATCGGCTTTTAGCAAATATCTCACAAAGATGTATCGTCATTGATGGCGCATAGCAAGCATTCTGCTACATTGCAGCAGGTATCATTGATAGCATAGTCCGGGAACCGTATATCATTGTCACGGTTCGATTCACGTTCGAGTAATATTATATCCCGAATGATTGGTCTCTCGCGTAATGTGAATTATACACAATAAAGATTCCAGCCGCGAGATGTAGGCTGCGGTCTCCCTTACTTAATACTCTGGCTAAACACATATATCGCGCCCTGGATATCACAATGTTTACCTGGAACGTTACGCCGATCACCGGCGATCTCTCGCATTGAAGTACTTCCGATTCCATCGATATCCGCCGCTGTCGCCAATCTCACGTGCAATTTGGTATTCAATCGCGCTTCCGTAATTATTCAGAATCCGCGATCCGGGACGAACAAGAAATCTACTCGGAATTCAGAGCTTGCAATGATACGTGTCGGCAAGTTGTACATATATAATAATTTTATCCTGTAGATAAATTAAAAAAAAAATAATTATAGTTTCTGGTCTGTTTATTAAACGTTGTGAGATTGATCGTGTTGAATTATATATTCGTGCTCATGTTCATGAGCTGGATTCCAGGGGAGACAGATGTGTTTAAACAAAAACACCGTGACATCTGCATCTTAGATACTGAGCCACGTGCACCAATGGCGAGCACTTATTATCCATTCCATTGAAAGGAGATTTTCCTTTCATGCTGTGCAGCTGGACAGGATTTAGGATGAATTCTTGAGCATGTTGCACCGCTTAACGGAGTTCCTACGAGCACACCTGAATCATAGGTCAACGCCCAGTTCCTTGCTTCGGTTGCTGCAATCCTCTCCAAATTCTTTGTTTGTTATCACCAACAGGGCGGCATAATACAAAGTGAAAGCAACATTTTCTATTATCATACAAGTAATTTTTTTAATAATTTAAGCATATTCTTTAATAAAAAATATTTTAAGTTTTCAAGATAATATAATAAAAAGTGCACAAGAGAGCGACTTTTTTCTGTTAAACTTTTAATAATTTATTCATATTTTTTTTGTGTTAAAAAGATTTTATTTTCAAACCATTGTAAAACATGAAAGTGATCTTTCTACATATTTTTTAAATAATTTAAACTATATATGTAGAATGTAAATTTATTCCTTAATAAAAGAAATTATTTTTAAGAAAGAATTTATTTTTAATTTTGAATTCCATTTTAGATAACAATTCAGAAAATTTAAAATTTCCGAATGATTTAAAGATACACTGTTAGAAATTTCATAATGAATTTAAATAATGTATTACATGGGTTGAAAAGTCTCGAGATTTTTAATGAAAACAAACGTTTTTTGGGCAAAGTTATATTTATTCCTCAATATAGTTGCTTTCGAGAGCGATACACTTGATATAGCGATTTTCCAACATTTCGATATCTTTTCTGTAGTACGAAATGTCCAAGCCTTCGAAATACGCCTCGGTTTCCGCGATGACTTCCTCGATGTGAATCTCTTTCCCTGGAACCACCGCTTGAGGTTTGGGAACAGATAATAGTCGCTGGGGGCCAAGTCTGGAGAATGTGGGTGAGCAACCAATTCGAATCGTAATTGGTCCAATTTGGCCATTGCTTTCAAGGACGTGTGTGACGATGCGTTATCATGATGATACAGGACGAAGGCGAAAGTAGGCCACTTAAACGACTGTAGCTTGTAAACGAATGAACGAAATGTCATGAAACTTCATACATCAACTAGTGACAGATGAACCTCTCGAAATGAATCATGTTCATTTTCTAGTGGCGCCACGTATTGAAAAATCCCGGGACTTTTCAGCCCATGTAGTATATATCATGAAGTAATTGAAAAGTAATGAATGATTTAATTGAAAAATTATATTATTCTGTTACCTTAAATACAATAAACTTGTGCATTAAATTTCATGCAAATTTACATAAAATTTTATGAAAAAAACTTTAAATTTCATGTACATGTACATGAATAAGAATATACTTTTCAGTTACAAACAGAGTTGAGAATGTTATCTTAAAAAGATAACGCATTACCATTACAGTTATATTAAAATAGGAAGTTTTTACAATACTCTATATCTAGATATGATGAATGCTAAAATCATGTTATTTAGTGCACATGCGCAGTTCAATTTTTCAATAAATAACGTGATTTTAACATATCTGAATACACGATATTGCAAAATTTTCCTAATAACTCGTTATCGTTACTATAATAGTTACTCGTTACCGTTGTCGTTACTTGAAAAAATAATCGTTATTTTTTTCATTAAATTCAATTTTTCATTAAATTCTTTTCAAGAAATTATTGAATTTGATTCCTCATATAGACGTTGATAAAAATTAGAACCATTCGACGCGTTTTTGCATAAAAGAACGATCGAATCTACAGAAACAATCGGGAATTAAACTCAATAATTATTTAAATTAAATATTGTTTTTAAACTTTAATGCCATTATTAAGAATATATTTTAAGATTCCAGTACTGAAAACCTGCAGTATATGTAATATAAATTAATGTGATTTAATGTAAATTAATGTGAATTAATGTGATTAATATGATTTTCAACTGATAGTAAGTACCAAAAAGTCTAAGATATAAAATATAAAATATTTTTTCAGAAATATATAAAAATGAAAAGTAAACATTTTATAATTATTGCAAATAATAATTTCTCTGTAATCTGAAAGCTTAAGACGCTCGCACGGAATATAAGATATTCGGGTTCGATTCCCGGCCGAGATAATATTTTTCGCAATAAGAATTAATTATTTACAAATTTTAATATATTATTTAACATTATTAAGATCGTTTCGAAGATCCGAATAAGCATCAAAAATTTAATAAATGTTAAATTGCTAGTCAATTTAACTCATGATATTACTGTGGTAATTTAGTAGAATTAGTGTTTTCATGGCTGAAAAATCATTTCGGCGCACGTTTCTGGAAACTATATACGTAGCAATATAAATTCACACAACCATTTAAGATCCAGCTAGACCGTTTAAGACTTTCTGTAGTTTATGTTATCACACATATACGGTCCTATAATATATTATATTGCACACAAATAATAATAATCAAATCATATATCATGTTTCTTAGTTCGAGATATGGACATATTGAATTTTCTTAATTTTTAATTTTTAATTATAATTGTTCATGACTGTGCGAGTGAGTGGCTTGTTTTTCATCATTCAACATCTTATTTTAATTACATATTTAGGTAACGACTCTTTTTACTTACATAAAATTCATCTTCTATTCGTTGCCACTAAATTTTGCCAAAATGATTGGAATGATTGGTCACCCTTTCGTCTAGCCATAGAAGTGATCTACATTGTAATAGTCAGATATACTGAAGATGGCTCGAAAGTAAGCCGAAATGTCTGATCTATCAAAATCTTGCAATAATTTCTTTATTGCACGAATTACCGCGAAAAAACTCTCATCTTTTCTTTTTTCTTTATTTTCTGATATTCTCGAGAGTTATTGTTATCTCTTTTATATGCAAATAATAATTATTATACATAATACAATGTTAAATTGTAAACATATATTTGTATACTTACACAAGAATTTAAAAAAATTTTAAGTATTTCGTTCATTTGTTATAACAACAATGAACTTGGATAGAAGTACACTTTTATATAGGGGCACAAAACGAAACATCTTTCAGCACCAACAATATCGAAATATGATCTAATTCAATCTATCCAATAAAGATTAAAATAAGGATAAAAGTAACGACTGAATCATTAGCATTAGGTATTGTAAAAATATAACGACGTTACCGTTAAAGACAGAAAAAAGTAACGATTATTATTAAAAAAAGTAACAGCGTTACTTCCCAACTCCGTTACAAATACATTAATCCTAGTGGCATTGTTATTTTTGGTTACCTTCCTGATAACACTAGGGTTTGTGAGACCCTGCAACTTTGTCATGCTACATCTGGACTGAATACGTATTTTTTAGCTAAAATGTGTGGAATTTATACCGAACTCGAAGTCGGACAAAGATAAATATGAATCAAATAAATAATATTTTATTTTCAATTAATTACAATGCTTCAAAGAAATTTTATTGGAAAAATTCGCAAAAAATGATTATTTTGGATAAAAAATTCTCAAATTTTTAAATTTAATGTTCAAGCAAAAATCTGTAGGATTTTTTTAGTTGGATCCTTTGGATTAACAAAAAAAAATAGTATGATATGAATCGCTCAAAAAAGTATATTATTTGAACTATTGAAAATCGACACACGATTTTGAAGAATCTACATATTTTAAGTTCATGATTAATAAATAAAATTTTATTATTTGAACAATATAAAAGAGTTATAAGATAAAGGACTGTACATGTATAAATATTATTAGAGTATGTATAATTAAGTTTATTAGGATTTAGTTTAGAGGATGATGCAACACTCGCTTTAAAGCAATAAATCCGCCCCGATCGAGCGATCTCCGAAGATTGACAGAAATTATAAAATTTCTACTATTTATTGCATTGAAATATAATACCTTATATTTCAATGCAATAAATAGTAGAAATTTTAATTCTATATTTTCGTGCATTTATACTTTATACTATCCGAAACTTAAAAGTATATTTAATAAAAAATAAAGAATACCCAGAACGCCGAAAACTTACAAGCTATCACAATCACATGTGGGTCTCAAGTCTCTTTGAACTTCCATGCATTTCTCACATCGAGAATACCGCAAAAAGAATAGCGCAAAAAGACCTTTGCTTATCATATGGAGATACAGATAAAGTTTTTTTTTCAGCCTCAATCCGAATCTTCAAATTATAAAAAAGTTACAGCAATGTAAAAAATCGCATAGAATACGTTGTACCATTTGAGTTCCATTCTAGGATTAAATTTAATGTGACATTATGAAATTAAATTCAACTTGTGTAACTTAAAAGTACTTAAATTTCATAATATTTTTAACAGTGTAGATAAATGCAGATTTCAGTGGAATTTTTGTTTAGCACAGAATTTAAATATACCTTCATCGCTAAGATGTTGAGCTTCGGCACTGATGCATATCTGAGGTTCCGGAAACACTGTGTCTCTATGCGAGTCTATCCCAAGCAACGCCCGAGCATTAAATTCTAACACGTGCCGTGAATAGATTTACAACGTGTTCCGTTCGGTAACGGGCCAGCATTTATGGAGTTATGGCATGAGTAGAGTAGTCTGGACCGTAAACACGTGCATTGCAACAGTAATGCGTTAAAAACGACAGGATAAAACGGATTTTCAGAAACATTTAGCTCGCTGATTCATGCGCAAAGCGATCGCTCGTTATCGTCTCGTGTTTGTTCAGCAAAGCGTGTATGTTCTCTAAGCGTACAGAGAGTTAGAGAAAAAAATTAATGAACTCTATTAAATGTTATGATTGTTCATTTGTCTTTAAGATATACAATTCTTTAAGATATACAATTCTGTTACATATACAGAGTGGTCCTTAAATATTCTAAAAGAATTTAAGGAGCGGTTCTTGATATATTTTATGATCTTTGAAAGTCGTTAATATAATAGTCGTTAATATAATTATTCTTTTAATAAATTTTTTCGGAATACTTAAGAACCGTATATTAAATAAAGTAGTAAGTTGTGTATTAAAGTTGTATATTAAATAAAGTTTTATTACTAAAATTCTAATGCAAAAATGTAATGCCTTTAAATTTTATCATGCATGAAATATCTTAATCTTATTAAGAATACTTTTATGTAAATTTTCACTGCGTATAGTTATTTATTACATTATGTATATTTATATTTCAACCATATTCTTCTCCAGCAGATGATAACATCGCTAGCTGAATGTTGGAAAAATAGGTTGCCCGGTGATAAGGCTTCGAGAGAAAACATGCGCTTCATTACGCGAATCGTTAGACGCGCGATCTTGCAATTACGCAAGACAATGCGAGACGCGGTCGCGCGGCGCATTAGGAAACCGCTCTTGACGTCTGTGAATACCTGAACTTTTCCGTAGATTTTTCGCAGCGGATGCGGCGGAATCTCTATAATTACGGCCTGAACGCGCTCACTCGCCCGTTCGCGTGGCCGTATTCCACCTATGTCGGATGCGTGAGCTAGAAATGGAAAGTGAAGGAAGGCCGCACATGAAGTGACTTGTGCAACTGCAACTGCAACTGCAAGCGCACGCCTTCGCAATGTTTCTTTTCCGGACTACACGCTCCCATCCTCGAATCGAGAAGCCGTCCTTCTGTCGAGGGACGACCGAGGAAATCCTCCTATTAGCTCCCTTTGAGGCATTCTCAAGAGCGCAATGAGGAGATCCAATACCATCCGTCTAATTGCACGTGCTTGGGTTTCCAGGACGTTGATCTAGAACAAACAAAAACTGGGAGCCCCGCCGGCCCCTAGATTATTCCATCAGTTAACCTCGAACACAAATTAATGCGCACAAACTGCAAACGGAAAAACTTTCCCAAGGGAAACCGCCTTCTCTTTCCACGAGATCCGCGAACATTCGCTGAATCTCATCTTCGAAGTTTTTTCATTTGACTAGAAAAATAGTTAAAAGTATAAAGTACAAGAATATAGTTGATGAAAATAAAACATTGTTCTAAAAATCATATTTTATATAAAAAACAATTTTTTCATATATATTATAATTACTTGCTTTTATATAATGACCTATTTTCATTAAATTCGATTATTTAACAATTTTTTAATTTTTTTGAAAAGTTCTAGAAAGTTGAAATAACTTTTGTTTTTGTTTTTATTGACAATAGATTTTTAGATTTTAGATCCTGAATTTGTGAAAATTCTATTTTAAATAATTTAGATAATCAAATAATTTTTTTATGTAATAGCTTTTACACAATTATCTGCAGTACTTTTGTAATTCTTTTCTTAAGGATCCTAAAGCCGTATTACTGACTAAATTGTAATTTTTCGTATAACAATTACTTTTTATTCTTTTACAGATTAAAAATCCTTTTCCAGAATTAAAGTATACACATTAATACATACTTGAATCCTGGCAGTGAGGTAGAGTTTATGCCGAAAACGACAAAAAAATTTTGAAATTGAAATTTTTCTTAAGAAAAATTTTTGATCGTTTACAGCATAAATTCCATCTCACAGACACATTAATACGTATAATACTTTAATTCTGGAAAAGAATTTTCGAATCTGTAAAAGAAGAAAAAAATAATTGTTATACAAAAATTATGATTTAGTCAGTAACGGCTTTAGGATCCCCTTAAATTTAATTTATTTTATAACCTTCCAATTCCTGTGAAAACTGCTAAAAAATCGAGCTAACATTTGCTTTCTTCGAAGACGGACTCAGGCGGTTTGAAACAGCCTGGATGGCATTCCAACGCGGGCCTTAAGGGCCAGGATTCGAGTACGTGCGCTCGCATCGGGGCGGCATTCTTAAATCAATTAGCGACAAGAAAAAGAACCCGCTGACCTTCGATCAGTCGACCGACCACTACTTGGCTACTGTGTCTCCGCTGCAGCCGCGCGCTTGAAATCGCCTGTTCGTAATTTGGCGGCCTTCTTTATGAGCTGGTTGGATCTTTACAAACGTAGTTTCTTCTTGCCAAATATAATAGATACATTTTTTAACCCACCTTGAGGCCACACACACGAACGTATTACAGATGCCGACCGTTCTCGCTACGATTAACAAAAATTCAGCCTTGAATCTTCCATCAAAGAAGAAACGAGTTGCAAATTCTTTTCTCTCTGTCTGCTTCAATTCTATATGATAATGATCTATATTGCTATAATAGCCATTATCTATATTGTTACAAACGGACATATTGCGTGAACATGTAGAATTTTTTATGATTAAAATAGGATATATAAAAATTTCATTATATTTCGTAAAATATATATATATATATTTTATAAGTATTAAAATATATTATACACATATAATTAAAATATTAGGTAATAAAGTGTTCTTATATTTTATTACTCAAAATATTATGTAATAAAAAGTAATGTAATTTTTGTTTGAATTATTTGGATTTATTATTCATTGTTAAATTTATAGTATCAAATTATATGCAATTTAAATTATTTTTAATCATTTTTAAGTCGCCACCACACTCTTATTATACTCATTATGTCATACAGTCATTAATTTAACTAAACAATTTAATACACATGAGTGGGAAACGCTATATAGTTAAAACAAATTCTTCGCCTAGTAATATTTCTTGAATTCATACAGTTTTCAATTCAAACAAACTGTTCGCCAATTATTTGTCGGTTTTAAAACATAGTTCTAAACTGGAGTTCCGAAGCTGGAGTAGTAATATCACAATTTAATTGATAAGCAATTTAATATTAATCTTTTAATGATGCTAATAAGTATCTTTAAAAACTTGTAATTAATTTAACTTAACAATTTTATTCAAACTTATTATTATTTACTAATTGTAAATGCATACGATATGGACATTGTTTACTATGAAACTAACTTAAAAGCAAACTATAAGCAATTGCAGAAATAGATTGATTTACATTTTGACATATTGTATATGGAAGTTAAAATGAACAAAATGTTATTTAATTCGAGGGATTGAGTTACCAATGTCTCTTTATCTAAGTGCTCCCATGTATTAGTCTGCTAGTGCTGTACAGCTCCATAAAGAAAAGTCCCGCGACATTTATTCTGCTCATTAATAATCATGTCAAATTGACATCGAAAAGATATACCATCTTTATTGCACAATCATTGCAATGACATTTAACGATCTTAACTCTTTTCAGGATGGTTTTCTGTGATATCTGGCAATAATACGACGGGCAGCGCTCGCGTCTACCGAAGAGTGGACTCCTTAGTGAAAACGGGAGTGCCTGCTTTTCTGTTGGCGACTCCTCTGAGAGCCTATACGTTGACGCATTCGAAAATGGGTAAGTATGTGGGCAAAAAAAGTTGCAAGGTGTCGATTGCTCGCGAAATGTCAAATGGTGCAATGTTCTTAACCTAGATGTGTAGGAATATCGGTGCAGCGTAGAAAGTGTTATCTTTCTCTCTTCACTCTTTCCCTCCTCATCTTACTTGCTTCGCGCAGAAAACAGAAATACACGTTCGGAAATAGCCAGGAGTCTCTTTTACGATCGTGTGAATTGCCACTTTTTATAATTTAAACACATCTCTCTATAGTAAATTAGAATCACATTCATGTCACAATAGAGTCATGTCACAATAATCAGGAAGAAAATATGTCTGTATCACTGTGAGATTATCATAATAAAATAACACATGTTACAAAGACATTCATACATCATCATTGTGACATGACATTTGTGATAAAGCGGACATTCGCACGTATGTCATTATGACATAACTGTGATAGTTGTGATGTAATTATGTTTTTTGCTACGGGGAATTGACACTCTAATAGACAACAAGGAAGTAGAAAGTTGTATACATTCTAAACAAATGAATAAAACTTTAACAAACACTCGAGAGACGCCGAGCCGTTAAATAATTATGTTTTAACTAAAAAATTTATGCGAATAACAACTCCATTTACATACTTACGTCCATACAAATGATAGCCATTTGCTTCTTTGCAATCTTGTTAAAACTGCAAAAAGATAAAAGAGGAAGTTCCGAATCTTTTTTTGTCAGACGGCGCGATGTGGCGGTCAGACATCAAGGTGACGTAAATTGGTTAATAATAGACCGATGACACACACTAATAGGATGTAAACTGCCGTGCGATAAAACTTCGTTAAAACGGGAATATCGACAAAAACAGGAGTATAACAGCCAGCGCGGATGATCAGCCTATGTCTCTAATGTTAGGTCGCGAGAATATCGGACATGACTGAAAAGAACTTTTGTTGCCTTTTAATACCAATTACCGTTAAAAGTGCTTTTAGGACACGACTGTTAAGCTCAATTATGCTGAGCTTTCTTTGAGATTCAATGCGTTGTTAACGGGATAACCGCGTGTAATTTAATCGGAGAAGACGAACTGTCGATTACGACGTACTTAACGCACACAAATAGTGTCACGGCTGTAATTTATGCTCGTCAGTTTTATACTCGCATCTTTCAGAGAATGGAAATCTGCGGGCTCATTATACGAAAACGACGATCAGAGCTGGCGAGATATTGCGGCTTGTAGCGGTCTTCCAGGATACGAGACGGTGTAGCTCGGTCTCCTTTAGCATTTCTGGCGGGTGCCCCGAAAAAGACCAGTATGCGCAATGCATCGACCTTCACGGACGAGAGGTGTTTGCCTCATTATCAACTAGAGGCGAATTCTATGCGATTTGTCAGGGCGAAAACGACACCGGAAGCGATGCGGTGCTCTACAAAGTTCACCATCTTGCCAAGAGACAGTTGCCTCTCAGAGTGAGTCGCGTTTATAATGTTATACACTTCTGAGGATTAATATTGAAGAAACTTTTTTTTCGTATCATCAAAAATAAATGAAATATTAAAAATTTTCAATTTAAGTAAACCTACATCCTGCATATTATTTTATATATTTTACATTATATTTTATATCTTTCCTTTGTTTACAATTATTGATTAAAATTTTCAGGTGCGACTAATAGCGGGACCGCTACCAGTGCCATTGCCAAAGGAATATGGCGGTCTAATGCAATTGGAGACATCAACGCGTGGTCCGATAGTATTGGGCTGCGTTGTTCCTGAAAGACCGGTGCATAATCCGGAAATGCTTGAATTGGTCGTATCCGGTAATGGAGCGCCGAGAGTACGAAGAGCTCGATTGGGTTATCCTTCGGAAGCGAGATTGTTAGCTTCTCCGAAAATGCAACGATTATTATCAGCTTGCAGGTAAAGCCATTAATTGAATTAAAAAAAAAATATTATTTTTTAGTAAAATAATTTTCATTACGCGAATCGCAAATAAAAGTTAAATAATGTTATTTGTTGTTCATTGATCAAATAAAATTTTGTTTTGTATTTTTCTATGCACTTAGAAAAATATATATTGTATTCAAGTAATAATTATTTGTTTCAAAATTTCAAAAATTCACATGTCCACAAATTTATATTTCATCATATATTCATTACAGCAAATTTATTCAAATTATATTTTGAATCTTAATAAGTTCTTAGTAAGTCTGTTTTATCCACTAAACACGTATAATTTTTGTATAACAAATACTTTTTTCCTCTTTCACCGATTCGAAAATCTTTTTCCAGGATTAAAGTATACGCATTAATACGTGTCGGAGAAGTGGAGTCTATGCCGATCAAAAACGATCAAAAATTTGAAAATTGATATATTTTTTACATTTCTTAGTGTAACATGGCGTCTCAGTTGTCAAATCGTAACAACATTTGTTTGATATGAAAGTTTTGCAACCTGTACGTATGAAATAATGGTTCCCACGTAATTTATACGAACAAACAATGTCGAGTTCTTAGAATTAGACTTGTGCCCGTATTCAGACTTTGTACTTAAGGTTTCCTTAAATTTATCTTTACATGCTCAGCAGCCAATGAAATAATTCATAGAGTAAAGATAAATTTAAGGAAGCCTTAAGAACTGACTAGGGCTGTGGTCTTAAGACCTAACTAGGGCTGTGGTCTGAAGCATTTGATGGACCAATTAGACGAAAGAATTTTACAAACTGACCAATTAAAAAACGCTTCAAAGCGTTTGCAGCATCGCGTTGACCGTACTCTATGAATGCGAGTATAATATCCATATTCATAGTCCTTCCTTAAGGAATGAGGATTCCTTGTTTTCTTATTTCATGTTTCATAAACCTTCCTTGACTAAACAAGAAATCTTATTAGCTTCCTTTTCTCAAGAGAGGTTATAAGTTTCCTTGAGGAGATATATAGCCTTCATAACCAAGCAAATCTCCAAATTTAATTCGTTACATATTTATTTTCGATTATAGCTTTTAATTTAAATCTGACGCATCGAGAATTATTTTTGATAGCTTCTTTC
>Ga0157364_1005560_pt1 | contig 12846 bp, 6 predicted proteins | sample AttsexASBM2_FD_111476 | JGI IMG/M metagenome (GOLD analysis project Ga0157364, IMG submission 111476) | Fungus gardens microbial communities from leaf cutter ant in Ribeirão Preto, State of São Paulo, Brazil - Atta sexdens ASBM2 | ecosystem: Host-associated > Fungi > Mycelium > Unclassified ... | reverse complement strand
TGCTCGGAGTTTCAGTGGGAAAACCCCTATTGCCCTGAGCGGAGGTTTTAGTGTTGAGACACTGACAGGAGTAACTCTGTCATAGAAGACTGAGTTGAATAGGAGTATCTCCACCGTGAAAGACGGAATATCTAAAGGATTGCAGCACTACCATGAGACATATTGTGAGAAAGGTGGCCACCGTGGAAGACGGGCTTGTATGGTTCAGAGGTGGTTTCATTGCGGGAATGTTGTTTCCGGACAGGTGGACTTGTATATGACACTGTTATAGTATGCTTGGATACTAATATTTTTCTTTTTCTTTTATCTATTTTTCTGGATTTTATATTTCTTTTTATTTGATGATGAAGAGACACATGACTGTGGTCACATGACATGTCACATGATGTGATGTCATAAAAGCCTAGAATGGACTAGAGCAGACTAAAGGGGTCTAAATGGATGATGTCAAGAAGCATGTTAACTGTATGGCTACCTTATGGTGTATATATAATGCACTCATGATATACTCATGGACTTTAGGGTAGGGTAATTATTAAGTAGCACAGACCATGTGTAATTTATATAAATAGGATAGCAATTTAGTAAAGACTTCTTGTCGAGTTCTCTTGTGATTTCCATATTAATAGCTTACTGAGAGCTTTACTTGCTTATATGATTATTGGACTTTGTGTCTAGTGGTTGCTACAACACTTACTACCATATTATATGGTAGCATCCATAAGAGAATTAGCAAATAAACACTTTTCTACTAATATTTCTCACTTAATTTCTATACATATGTCTAAATTACTATTCTTTGAGGAGATAGATGTCAATTCAAATAACAATATCAGGGGAAGACCTACTTCTCCATACAAAACCAATTCTAGGAGCAGCTCTGTTTCTTCTGTGGTCTCATCAATTCTATACTATGAGAAGATAGAAATCAATAATGATATCTCAGATGAGAATATAGTTGAACCTATTGATAGTTTGTAACTTTTGTATGAAGGATCTATTGGTTAAAATAATTTGGTCAGTGGGACAGCTAGCAATAGCAACAACTCTGTGGCTAGTCAACAAGATAATAATGAGGCTCTAGCTCTAAAGAGAGTACTTGAACCATGAGACAAGGGTAAGTATAACATTGAGGTTAACATTGGTCAACAGAATGACATTGATATTCAAATCCCATATGATTCTAATTGACCAATGAAACCCAAGCTATGGAATGGATCTCTCTCATTCATCTCACTCTATAGGTCTTTAAAACAATTACTATCTGATGTAAAGAATATTAAGGTGTTGTTAGACAGAATGACAAAATATATTCAAAAATAAACACTAGCAAATCCAACAATGTTATGAAACTTAAAGATATCAGTGAAGCTACCTGGAATTTTCTCTCATCTTTTTACAGTTCAGGATGATTTATACTAACAGCAATAACAACTCTTTCAGACAGAAAGTTTCTACTAAGTTTACTCCAAAAGTAAACCCCATCAATACCAGAAAAAAAGATAACAAGAGCATGAACAAACTAGCAAGTATCAAAAGACTTTCTCCATCTGTTTTGGTAATATTCTCTAAAAAGGTTAATGAAATTTTGGAATATTTCAAGGCATCAAATTTGAACAATACAGACAATAAAAAGAGTAAATCATATGCTCAAGTATCTAAAGTTGGAAGTTCCATTAAAGAAATCCTCAAAATTAAGAATATTTTCCCCAGTTTTAAGGTATATATAAAAAATTATTAATGGAGATAGTAAATCAAAGCTAAGAATCAACATGACCATGAAAGGTCTATTGAGAAAGCAAGTCATTGTTCCAATGAACAATAATAATAAGACAAAGTTTATGGAAGATAACAATACTCATATTTCTAACTTGAACAGAGAATCAAAGAATATTAAGTAAGAAGTCACGGTTGATTTTGCTTGTCAAGAAATAGCTAGTGTAGTCATTGTTACCAACAAGATTGCATTAGAATTAGAACTTTGAACAATAAAGAACTACATCAAGAATATGAATTGAATTGAAGCTGAGGGAGTGGATGTTCCATAGTTTTCTCAGTCCAAGTTGTATTTCAAAATCATAGGTATTCCATATCTTAGAGAAGATACTAACATGCTGATTACTTCAGATGTGGTTGAAGATATTATGAGGAAAAATCACATTTTCAACAATGTGACTTTAGCATTGAGACCTTAAGTCATTAAAGTCTTCCCAAAGTTAGATATAATTATAGTTTGGATTAATATTTAGGATATCTAGAGTGGTTCCAAAGCAAAAGGACTTATCAATAGATGCTTCAACTTAGGAAGATTCATTGCTACTGTGCATAGTATGAATATGAACCCTGGTATACTGCAATACAAGAATTGCTGGAAGTGAAGCCTGTTACAAACTCAAGATCTTAAAGCTGATCAAGAGAAGGAACCTTTCATAGGGTTTACACAAGAGAACTCAATAGAGAACTCTTTACAGGATTGTTTACCCTTTATACTAAAGGCATATGGTCTGTGCTATGTACTCCTAGCCTATTCTAAACAGCTATGTGTATACCTCAAGGCTAATATACATTATGCATATTATATGTTATTATTCTTTTAGCACCTTCTATGCCTTTCTTCTTGTATCACATGACTAACCCTAACCCTAAGTTCTATAAATAGAAAAAATAAGAAAGAAAATGAGAAAAAACTAAGTTCATACTTTTCGTTCTTGACAGGACCATGCTACTTTCTCATGTAGAATCCAGGGGTCTAGGTGTGTTAAATGTAATGGACTACACAAATCTGAACATTACTGCCATTTCATATGGTATTGTAAGGCTAATGATAAAACCAATCTTCTAAGACTAGCAACTAAACAGGGAAAATTATGCCTTTACTTCTTTAAGTGCTCAAACTGCAAAGGGAAACATCAAGCAAACTCAAACATATGTTCATTCTGGAGGCATTGCTTCAATAGGGAATAGCACTTGAAAGAATATCAAAAACTTTATAAGAGAAGAAAATAGTCAATTCATTTAGTTGTAAATAGTAATTTTCAATGATTATTAATGAAATCAAGATTTTTTCACAGAATATGTGGAAAAACAATTTGATTGTCTTAGAAACTCAGTATTTGTTTAACATCATCTTCATTCAAGAGCTATTATGAACAATGATTTGCTCTATACCAAGTTTAAAAAGTAAAGAAGGAGATGAATTGGTAGAAGTTTTGAATTATTCTAATTGGATTACCTTTTCCAGGAATCCCTTAAAGGAAAATAACTCTCTTAGAGTTATTAATTATATTAACATTAGGCTTTTTTCCTTTCATTTCTCTCTATGCAAAGATATTTTTAATCACAGAGATATTTTTCTTATTTCATTTTTCAACAATAACTCTATCTTCTTCCTCATAAATGTTTATTCAGACTTGTTCCAGTCAGCTTTAAAGTATCTCAAGGATACTAAAGCAAATATCAACAATGTTCTTATTATGACTGGAGACTTCAATATTAGAAACAGGCTATGGAATCCAAATTATCTATATTATTCTGTTTATAGTGATATGCTAATCAATATTGTGGAGTTTATGTACTTGGGGCTTTCCTTTTTTACTAATTATATTCCTACTAGATATTTGAATAACAATTATAATTTGAATTCTGTCATTAACTTGATGTTCCTTAGATATGGATCAGAAGAACTTGATAAACATTTAATACATCCCAAATAGAGACTGGTCTCTGATCATGTACTACTTATGGTCACCATTTCTATATTCAAGGAACATATTCAAACCAGATAACATATGATTGTCAAAGACAGTAATGAAGAGAAGAACTTTGTTAACAAACTCATCAAGATACTCAAATCAATCAATACAGATGATATTTCAGATATTGACTTGAAAATGTTATTCAGTCTATTGCTCATACTATAGAAAGAATATGGGCCAAGTACTCTAAGATTGTCAATATTATGAAACATTTCAAGAGTTGGTGAAATATTAATTGTAATAGAAACCTTGAAAGGTATAGGTCTTCTAAATGACTTAAAAATTGGAAAAAATTCAAGAACATGGTCAAGAGTATTAAATACTTATTCTTTGACTAAAAAATTTAGAAAATCACCAATAAAATGAGTGATCTTATTTTGAAATCAAAGATTTTTAGCAAGTACTTCATTCAATCTTCAATATGGCTCAAGATTATTATATCAACTTTAATTTGCTAGATGAAATTCCAAATAAATGTCTAATGATGTGACTCTCTTTTGCTGAAGCAGAATTTGTTAGTGCCATCAACAAGTAACAACTCATTGACTTCTAGTTCTGATAAGTTATCTTGGTAATATTTCAAGATCATCATCAAAGATACTATGTGTTTGAAGAGAATTATTAATATTGTTGATGCATGTTTTGTATTAGGCTATTGGTTTTTGTATTTCAAAATCTCAACATCCATTATCATTTCAAAGCCTAACAAAGAGTCATATGATTTCCCAAAGGCCTTTAAATCTATTGTTCTTCTAAACATGGTGGGAAAGCTTATCAAAAAAGTTATCAGTAAATGTTTACAATTTCATTCAATTTCAATTAACTCCATTCATTCTAGTTAATTGGATGGTTTGAAGCAGTATTTATTATCTGATGCTGGAATCACTCTTATACATTTTATTCATACTGGGTGGATCAAGAATAACACAATGAGTACTTTGGTATTTGACATTGCCCAATTTTTTCTCTCTTTGAATCATTATCTCCTTTTTTTATTTTTAATAAAGCTGGTTTCAATACCAAGATCTTAATTTCCTTTTGCAATTATTTAGTAGGAAGAAAAACTCAATATTTGTAGAATAACTTTTCTTTTTTTTTCAATGCTGATGTTGGAGTTGGTCAAGGTTCTATCCTCTTTCCCATTTTATCTGCATTATATATTACTTCTATTCTTCATATTCTTGAAAATCACTTAAAAATCTTAAAAACTCCAGTTTCTATTCTTTCATTTGTGGACAATGGGCTTCTTGTAGCCCAAAGTAGATCAATGACTATTTCAAACTCTCTACTTTTTTGTAGCTACCAAATTACTTTATCTCTTCTTGATAAATTTGGTTTAATGATGGAATACAGAATTCTAGATTGTACAGAGCTTTCAATCCTCCTCTACTTGATCTTTCAGCAGTTGGAGGACCTATTCTTTGACCCAAAGATACATGGAAATATTTAGAGTATATTTTTGACAAGAAACTCTTGTTCTAACAATATATCAACTTTTATACAAATAAAGTGATTTCTACTGTCAAGTGTATGAAAATACTTGGAAACTCTATTTGAGGTCTGGTTCCTCAACAGAAACACCTTTTATACAGAAGCTACATTCTTCTCATCACTCTGTATGGATTTCAATTATAGTTCTATAACAAAGTGCTATTATCATATCCTCTTAAGAAGCTGAATAAAATGCAGAGAAGAGCTGCTATTTGGATTCTAGGTACCTTTTATACATTGCCTTCTTTTGATATTGAGGCTATTGCTAGTCTTATTCCCATTCTTTTACACCTTCAAAAACTCAGTAGCAGATTATAATTTAGAGCTCACTTTCTCCTATATAACCATATTCTAAGGTCTCTTCTAGAAACAAGACAATTTTCCTTCAACATTCCTCATAGGTTGTCATTGAATATGCTTATTCCATTCCAGTGCTCAAAGATTAAAGATTCTATTGTTGACATGAATAATAGGTTTAATGAAGTTTTTCTTTTTTTTGATTCTCTTAATAGTGAATTTGCTCCAGAAGCTAGACTTATAGACATTTTTTCTAGTTGTTTCTTGTTTCATTTATCCTTCAATCAAAGCAGTAATAACATCAAGTCTCATATTTGTCTTCTCAATGAAATTACTCTTGAATCTTTCTTAGATTCTACTGTTGCTCTTGTTGTATTTAATGCTACCATCAAGAACAATGTTGCTACATCTATTTCTCACATTCACATTCACAATAAGCTAGTTATCAAAACTCTCTACCATATAGTGAATGTTACAACCACTGAAGCTGAATTATTTGCTATCAGATATAGTATCAATTAGGCCACTAATCTGAACAATATCAATAAAATTGTTATTATTACAGACTTCATTCATGTTGTGAAGAAAAATTTTGACTTTTCATCACATCCATATCAAATTTATGTAGCAGTAATTTCAAATGAACTTAGAAAATTCTTTATCAAAAGTCATGGCAGTTTGATTGAATTCTAGGAGTATTTCAGTCATTGCAAATGGTATCTCCATAAAGCCATTGATCAGGAAACAAAAAAAACATGTCTTGTTCTCTGTTATCCTTACAAGTCATCATAAGACTTTAACAAGAAAAGCCAATATGATGATATTCTTTCAAGATGAAAAATGTCTTTTCAAGCATCAGATGAAAAAGGTCATCATTTCCTTGAACTTCTCAACAATGATAACAATCCACTGGAGCCAACATATTCTAAAAGTGGTTCATGGCTCAAATATTTTGGGCATTATAATTCATTATGTATAAGAGCTATAAGAGCTATTGTTAATCATGCTTCTATTAGAGAATATCAGCTGAGATTCTTTTCTTAGAAAGAATTTAAGTATCTATACAGTAACTATTCAATCAAAACAAATTATATTTTGTTTGACTGTTCAAGATATTAGAATCTGAAAAGAGATATGATAAGCCATTTCATACTCTTTTTAGAGTTTAATAGTAAAGTGTTCTCATTTAGAGAAAGTATTACTTGATTTATATCTTTTGCCATTATGATAATTTTTGTTAAGTCTTTTTTCTTTTTGTTTTTACTTTTTATTTTTTATTTTTCTTTTCTCTCTCTTCTACATATTGTTTGTGTCTTAATGTAAGTAGTTACAAAGTAACTACCATGGACTACTCTTGTGTCCTATACAATAAATTGTTGATTTAAAACAAATAACTATCATATTATAACAAAATATCATACATGTTACTGTTATATAATTATATAACATATAGGAGGATATAGAAGATTTTAGAATAATGATATTATACAGTATATTTACTATATGTTAATCTTATATATAATATATAATCTTTAGAATAGGTTAGATATAGTTATATACAGACTATTAGCCTAGTGTGTATATAGGTAAATTCATTGTACTAAGAACTCTATTAAGTTTTATTATATTAACCCTAATATAAGGTTTCTCTTTTGACTAAATACTTAGTTGTAACAGATACTTTTCTTGAAACTATCTAGTATAAGGCTCTTGTTATAACTTAAAGATCTTAAAGCTGGTTAATAAGAAGAATCTTATATAGAGTTTATACAAAAGAACTCAATAGAGAATTCTGTACAGAATCATCTACCTTATATACCTCAGACTACTGGTCTATACACTACTACTTTAGCTTACTCTAAATAACTATGTGTCTGCCTTAAAACTACTATGTATATCACATATAATATGATGTCATTTCTTTCAGAACCTTCTACTGTTTTCTATCATAGCATGTGATTATGTGACAATGTGACTGTGACCTATAACATCCCACTGATTCCTAACTCTAGTTCTAAAAATAAAATAGACTAAAAGAAAAAGAAAAGAAAAGAAAAGAAAATAAGATAGAGTCTAATTTTTATATTTCTAACAGCTCTCTCTTTTCTAACTTTCTTATCATCCTTGATCAAGAGTAGTACAATTCTATATAAACTTATTGTTAAATTAAATAGTACTAAGTAACTATCACAAAATAAACTACTTGTTTATGATATTTAAACCTTGAATATACTCTTAGAGGTTTAGAAGTGATTTAGAAGTTGATTAATAATGACAATAATAAATAAGATCAATACAAATGTTAATGATAATGAGGAATAATGTTACAAACTTAAGTTCTTAGAGCTGGACAGAAGAGGGAACCTTGTATAGGGTTTACACAAGAGAACTCAATAGAGAACTCTGTACAGAATTTGTCTACTTTATATACTAAAGCGCCTAGTCCATGCTAAGTCTTTCTAGCCTACCCTAAACTACTATGTGTGCACTTCAAGACCAACATGTGTTGTACACATTATATGACATTATTCTTCCATGTCTTTCTTTTTGTGTTTGTGGGTTTTAACTCTAACCTTAGGTTCTAAAAATAGAAAAAAGGAAAATAAATCAAAAGGAGAATGAAAATAAGAAAGAAAAATAAAAAGAGACTAAGTCCACTTTTCTTGACCTTGATAAATAATGAATAATAAATATTAATATTGTTAAGTTTGAAGTCTAATCCTTAGACATATATATATATAATATTAATGGTTTATATACAAGCTATTTTTATTATATAATCAAAACTTATATCTGATAGAGGCTGTCATTTGTCATAACAAATATCAGGCTAATTTTAGAAGGTACTAATTATGTCACTATATTGATATGTTTGTATCTCTATGAATACTTATTACTATTAGATATACTATATATTATTAGAAATTATTTGATAAGTACTTTCCAATACAAGTTCAATTATATGAATCTGTCTAGCTGTTTATAAGATATTAGCTAACAAAAATTTTACAGTTACTGATGTTCTGATATCTTGGTTATTTTTTGTTACTTTTGTATATTTTATATATTTGAGAATAGCCTTTATTTGAGACTTTTCAGTACAACTTGGTTTGTAAAAATTAGTTCACTAATTATGAAGATATAAGCTAAATGAAGTTTATGACAGTAATCTACTTATAATCTTGTTCTCTTATTAGCTCTATACTATAGATCTATCATAAACTATATATATAAGAGAATGATAAATAGCCAGTATTTAAATAGTTAATAGATAGTATAAAATAGGACAAGTAGTAAATTTACTAGCACTTATAGAGATTGCATCAAGTTTGAAGTATAAGTCAGAGAGTGAGATTAGTATAGATTTCTCTTTGTTAGGAATAGTTCATATTAGAGTTGAAGACAGTAGACTTAATTTATTTTTATTTCTTTTATTTTCTTATTTTTAAACTTAAAAATTGAAGATTAGCATGATATAACATATGACATAACATAGTGTTATATATTCATCACATGATCACATATCACAGAAGAATATAGAAGGTTCTAGAACAATGATGTTATATCACATGTTCTTTAAAGTAGATGTTATGATTTAAGTCCAAAGGTTAGAACAGAAAACTACTCTTGTATTGAGTAATACAAGAGAACTTAACAGAGTTCCTAAATACAAGACATCTGCCTTATATACAAACTACTGATGGTCTGTGTTATACTACTTTAGCCCTATTCTAATGACTATATATTTACTTTTAGGCTGACATATGGTGTTTATGCTATATAACCTTATTATCTCTAGAACCTTCTACATTATTTTATCATGTCATGTGAGTGTGTGATCTGTGACTGTGACTGTAACATCACACCTTGTCTTCTTTATCTGTATTAAAAATAAAGAAAAAAAAAATAGAACTTTGAAATAAAATAAAATAAAATAAAACTAAGTCCATCATTTACAACTCTAATAGTAGGCTAGATATTATGTACTTAAAACCTTAGAGTAGATCAAAAGAAAAAACCTTATATATATTACAAACTTCATTCAGCTTGTATCTTCACAACCAGTAGACTGGTTTTCACAAACTAAGTTGCACTGGAAAGCCCTAAATGAGGGCTATCTGCATATATGCAGGATGTACAAAAGCAACAACAAATGACTGAGATATCATGCCATCAGTAGCTATAAAAGCTTTGTCTGCTAATATCTCATGAACTGCTAAATGGATTCGCACAATTGAACTTGCGTTGGAAAGTACTCATCAATCTGTTTCCAACGATATATAATGTGTCTCAAAGCAATAAGTATTGGTAGAGATATAAGTATATCAATGTAGTGATATAATTAGTTATCTTCTAAAATTAGCCTGACAGCTGCTATGACAGATGACAGCTCCCATCAGGTACAAGTTTTGATCATGTGATGGCAACAGCTTGTGCACAGACTATCACTCTTTTGTATATATACTTTTATATTTGAAGACTAGACCTCAGACTTAACAACATTAATTTGTGTCAATTATCCTTGTTGATACTACTCATCACCTATTATCATTATCTCCTTATACTGAATCTCTGAAACACCACTAAGTTTAAGTATTATAACTAGTAAGTGACTTATTTGTGATAGTATAGGATTTACATAAGATGTTAGGTATAGTTCACACTTGAAGATGGAAGTCCATGGAGCTGGGAAACTTCATGCAATAAGCTCAGTGATGTAGACTTGTCAGAATAACCTTGGCTTCAACTTATGTATTATGCCTCTTATAAGCTGTGTGATCACAATTTTAAAGAATAGTCTTGTAAGAAGTTGTTGTCATATGCAAGCCCAACTATCTGGAAATTACATCTCTATAGTAATATCATTTCTGAATTATACAAGCCTGCCTTTCACAGTGGCCACCTTTCTCACAACATATCTTATGGCAGTGCTGCAACTATCCAGGTATTCTGTCTTCCATAGCAGAGATACTCCTATTCAACTCAGTCTTCCATAACGGAGTTACCCCTATCAGTGTCTCAACACTGAAACCTCCACTTAGGGTAATAGGAGTTTTGCCACTGAAACTCCAAGCATCTCCTATACTATCCATTTGTATATAAGACTAGTAGTTACACTATAATTTGCTAGTCTGATAATTAATGAAGATAACTCTTATTGAACTCGATCCCCAGTGTTCAACGGTGATATACCAATCAGCACTCACTTCCATCTTGGACTTCTTCCCATCATCTGAAGTTGCAACCATGTGGCAGACAGATGGCACAGTACATAAGCTGAAGCCAAGGTTATTCCACAAGTTTGCTAATCTTCAAGTCCATCCTATGGACTTCCACCCTAGTATGAACTGTGTCTGACAGTTGTAAGGAGAGGAGTAAAGCATATCGCTATTGACACTAGAGATTTAGTGTCAACTTTAGTCAATTATCAGGCTAGCTATTATAAAGGGGTCACCAGTCTTAAATACATAAATTAATAAAAGAAGTAACTAAATAGATCTCCAAATGAGTATTTTATTAGTGAAATACTACATAAGAGCTCAGATTTGAAGAGGGGAAAACTCTGCATAGAGTCTGAGTAAATTTGTGGAGTTTGAAGGAGATAATTAGACAATGGACAAAAATGAATATGATTGCAGATTGTAACTCAAATAAAGCAAAATAACTGTGGACTTTTGGTGGAATTAAGTCTATTATAAAGTACCAAATTACTGACGGAGTTTTGGGCACAAATAAGGCCAAATAACCATGGGAATTTGATGTTGTGTTGAAGTCAAACATGTTTTAGACATATTTTGAAGTTTGGAGTATGACATAAGAGAACTTAATAGAGTTTCAAGTACAAGATTATCTACCTTATATATACTAGACTACTGGTCTATACTATACTACTATTAACCTATCCTAAAGAGCCATATATTATTCTTAAGATCAATATATATAAAATATACTATATGATGTCATTTATTCTAGGATCTTCTACAATGTTTCATGCAATCATATAACTTGTGATTATGACAATATTCATGTGATATGTGACTAATGTATAATATCAAGTCATATCATGTGATAATTTATGACAGTTATATATAACATCATGCTAAACCCTAACTCTAAGTTTCAAAATAAAAAATAAAATAAAATGGAAATAAATGGAGTTTATTATCTTCAACTCTGATACTAAGTTTAGTATAACATAAACTATTAGTCAAGTATATATAAGGTAAACATGCTGTAATTAAAACTTTATTGAGTTCTCTTGTATTAGCCCAATACAAGGTTTCTCTTTTAACTTATCTTTTGGTCTTAAAGTCATAATAGTTTATACTTGAAGGTAAAAGTTTGTAGGGTTAGATTAGAGTTTATATTATTACAACTTAAGACTTAGTAATAAGTCAAAAGAAAAATCTTATATAGGATTTATATAAGAGAACTCAATGAAGTTTCTAAGTATCATTTATACACTAATTTAGCCTACTCTAAAGGGTATATATTTGCTTTAAGGTCAACATATATTATATATTTTATATAACATTATTATTTTAGAATCTTCTTCATTCTAAGTCTAAACATAAGAAAATAAAGAGAAAAGAAAATAAAAATAGGAAAAGAAATAAAAATAAATGAAGTTCATTGTCTTTAATTCTAATATATATATTATGTTATTTATTATAGAGTTGCAACTTTAAAAGAACAAATAGAGCTCCAGAAAATAAGTTTTAATAAGAAAGTATATTACTGTAAAATATTAGAGTTTAGTATTTAATAATATTTGTTAATTATCAGACTAGAGAATACAATGTATTTACTAGTCTTTAAATATAAGTATAATTAAAGGAGATTTTGGGTATCTCATAGTATAGCCTTAAACAAAAGTTTCAATAATAAAACTAAAATACCAAAAAAGTATGGATAGGAGAACTTTGCCATGAAAGACTAGTACTTGTGAGATTTAAACAGAAGATAATATTACTATAAAGAATAAGTTATGAAATAACACTACTATAGAAGACAAGTTATAAATAGATATTGAAAAGAATAATACTACTGTAAAAGATAGACTATTATTAGAGTTAGACTTAGCATATAATAATGACTCATAATTATTATACTTTGTATCTTTCTCATAATATATTAGTTGTTATAAGTATTCGGACATTAACAATTTTCTTTTCTTTTTTTTTATTTTATTTTATTTTTTCGGATTTTACTTTTCTTTTTCTTTACTTTATTGGAAAGACGATGAAGAAGGCACGTGACAAGGAGGTCACATGACAGGTCACATGATGTGATGTCATAGGCC
>Ga0157364_1005559_pt1 | contig 12848 bp, 3 predicted proteins | sample AttsexASBM2_FD_111476 | JGI IMG/M metagenome (GOLD analysis project Ga0157364, IMG submission 111476) | Fungus gardens microbial communities from leaf cutter ant in Ribeirão Preto, State of São Paulo, Brazil - Atta sexdens ASBM2 | ecosystem: Host-associated > Fungi > Mycelium > Unclassified ... | reverse complement strand
GGGTAAACATCTATAAAAGTAGTAATATATATTAATTGTATATAGCATTATTCGCGACTCTCTGTTCTTCATCGGTCATCCTCGTTGATCGTCTCAATAACGAATATTCGTTTAACGCTCAGACGACACTTGCTTATCATTAGCACTCAAGCAAGACTCTCATCCTGCAGGATAACCGCGCGAATGATTATTCATGCCACAACGTCACCGCAAGGATGCTATCTACGGTGTAGCGAGGTGGTCGGTGAACCGAAGACGGGTATGTTTTATGCAAGCGATTGATTTTAGCTTTGCATTACGGGGCGACTGTGGGAGGAAAGCTGAAGAAGAACGATGGAAGGCGACGAAGCCCATTGTGGGATTGGCAAGAATTGGGCGGATAAAACGAAGAAAGGCTTGAAGATGCTGTGGAAAAAATGTGCTGGATTAATTTCTGTTGTATATAAATCGATATTTTCATTCTTGTTTATATTTCTTATTAATTCTCAAGCTATTCATCTATTTTGTCTAAATATTGCTTTATACTCGATATATTCACAATGTATAACAGATCTTTTTATGTATCCAGTCTTCGATCTATTCAAATCACAGATATACATAATATATTTCACCTTAAAGAGATACATGGAAAGAGCAGTTCTATTGAAGTATCTAAAATTTTAACTAAATATATAAATCTGAAAATAATTTATTGAACCATCAAAATAATTATGTAGGATTACTAAAATGTCAAAATTTTTTGCAATATTGCTTATTATACTTGAAATTCCTACAAAAATATTTTGATGTCCAGTGAAATTATTTTTAGATTTGTATCTTGTAAATTTTTAAATACTTTGGCAGACTTTTTTCCATGTAGAGATATGTTTATTATCATCAATGCCACGAAACAGAAATGTAGACTTTTTTTCATTGACGTAATGTATAATTACGCAAATAGATTTCTCTGCTTTCGATTTCCGTGAACAAGCTTACGAAAGTTCGGTGTACATGCGTAATTAGATGCTCAGTAACGTAACTAACTTTTGTTGTTTTTGATAATACTAAAGACCGAGATAATTAGTACAATAACGTATAACGAGTCTCGGTTGCGCGAATGGTGTCTTGCTTCGCGAGCTATGTCGGTAGTCCAGGTTGGCCGACGGCCAAGCTTAACTGGGGTAAGAAGCCGATTTTGCGTCATTCACAGGACTCTTCTCTCTGCGACATCTGCACGTTTCGCTTTTCGCCTTCAGAAACTTAACACGTGGCAGACCATTGTGTTTACGTCATTTCTGTAGAAATGTTCGATAAGAAACAGGCGTAAAAACGAACGTAGACGCGGTCGACCATTGAATCCGATAAGGGACCAGAGAATCCGATAGGGTTTGTGGTGACATATATTTTACGTGATTAACTCTGAACAATACAATAACTATTTGATTTATTATAATATATGTATATTGTAATCATTTATGAAATATGATAGATATAAAAAATGTGTAGAACAGAGGAAAGATTAACGTAATTAAAATAAAATTAAATAGTAATTAAGGGAACACAACCAAGTGAATCTCTCTTTAAATGTGCTTTTAGTATGTTGTTCTATGTAGAAAAATAGGAGATTTGTATTTTTTTATACGTGCTGAGTCGCATGTTAAGAGAATGAAATCTTTCCTTGAAAAAAATCGGTTTTTCTCTTTTGAAGCGAATATTATCAAAACTGTAAGAGATAGAAAAAAATTTCAGAATTGAAATTGAATGGCTTCAAGAGTAATTTAGGACTATAATAAAAAATTTTTTTTATTATTTATTTATAAAAGAAAAAAAATTTTTATTATAGTTCTAAAATACTCTTGCAACCATTCAACTTTTATTTAAAACACTTTTCTCTATCTCTCATAGTTTCGACGATATTCAATCTAAAAGAAAAAAATCGATTTTTTTCAAAGAAGGATTTCACCTCCTTAATCCTCATCTCAGCACATATAAAAAACGTGTCTTTTATTTTTGTCCATGGCACAACATATTAAAAGCTCATTTAAATCAGAGAGATTCACTTGGTTGTGTTCCTTTGTAGAGAGTAGATAAAATAATAAATAACTCTTAAATTACATTTAAAAGTTAAATTCGCTAAATCTTTTATTACGTTAATTAAATCGAAGCGCGCTGATATTAATTGAATCCACGTTGATGGGAAATTAAAACATTTGTTTTTACAATGAGCAAACGTCTTGTTCGATCATGAATAAACTCGGTGAAAGATCGGTTCGGTCCTATTTCGCAAATTTCATTGTTTAGCGATAAGATAAAACTGAATGTATTCTTTACGAGAGTACGAAAGTGCATCTTGGGAATAGGGTATAGTGTGTCTGAAAGTCGTTGAGAAATTACTTTAGCACTTTCAACGATGGTTCATTGAGGCCAGTAGTTCTCGCGACGCATTCTGGTTTTCTGAAATTGCCGAACAAGAAGGGAAAACGGAAGCTTCACCATCAATTAATCAGACGTCGGTGCGGTGTTTGTGTGCCTATCTGCCGACGGCCTCGTTGGGATTTGCACTTGAATGCCCATGAATAATCATACGAGGGCATGATCGATCGCCCGTGAATCAGACACGACGACGGCTTCCGTCGTCGTTCCGATTCATCGCCGATTTGACATGACGGCGTCTCTGTCCATGATAGTAGGTACATCGATCCCTCGTATGTTGTAAAGAATGGGCGGCATCATTTTTCCCTTTCGTCTAGTTTCGCTATTATATCCACGATCCGTGCCATTTGCTATTGATGTAACAATTTCAAACTTATAATTGAATCACCCTGAACACACATGGCATCATTCCAACTATCCATTCTCCATAATTGAAATAGCAACACTAATTTTCTATTATATAAAATAAAATTTATGGCTATTATAAATTCATTTAATTAAATAGTAAATACTTAATATTTATTTATTATTATTAGAGATCTTTAAAAATTAACGACTATTAATTTGATTCTTGGAAATAATTGTGTTATCATCTGAAGATTTAATTTTCGTAATTCATAGATTCAATTAGTAATTCTTCATTTTAAAGCGATATTAATTTTTGACGATAAAATTAATAGCTGAATTTATCAAGAAATGGAATATTCATTTCTTAGCAGAAAATCTTTAAAAATAAAAGACTATTAATTTAATTTGTGGGAAATTATTGTGTTGTTATCTGAAAATTTTTAATTTTCACATTAATTTTTTAATTGATTTTATACTTATTGTCGAGTTCTGAATTTGTCATCGCTTTTGCTGAAATATCGCATAAGATACGTTATCAAATATTGTACCGAGAATCTAGTTACGTGATGAAATTGCGAGCCGGAATTGTTCTTTTACTTACTTTACAGCCTGCCACGCATGTTTGTTCGTACTTTTCTCATGTCACACGAACGGAAAGTCGGCAAGCCCCGGCAAATTGAATTACTTCGCGTTTACTCAGGCGTCTTGGCAAACTTCTTGAGGAGGAGGTGAAAGTCTTTTCTTCGTTCTATGTGAGTTTTCTCGTTCGCACGCCCCCTTATCGTTTAACGTCACGGCATTTTTAATGATTGCGCGGTAGAACGAAAGTAAACTATGATTCGTAAATGGCGATTCTCTTACCGAACCAACCGTGCGACGCACCTCCGTAAATTATCAAAAGTTCCATCCGCATCGCTTCCCCTTCATTCGTATTTTATGATACAATTAGTCAAACGTAATGTTGACCCTGCGTTTAATTTTAGACATTCGCTTGCCCGTTCGTTTAATGAGCGATCAGAATTAATCGACGCTTGAATATCCGGTCACGTTGGATTAATTGAAGGGTAATCCTGCTATCGAATAACAAAGAGCTTTACATTTCACCAAAAAAGAATTAAAAATTTCTTTTCTTCTCTATTTATATTACCAAAATGCGATACCATAAAATATGAGCGCATAATTTCTTTTGTTTTCTATGCATTTGTGTAAATTATATACCTATAAGTATGTTATTTATGCTGATTTCCTAAAAATTCTTTAAAATTGTTGAGCATTACTTATAGAATCTTTCTTTTTTAATAGAAATATTAAATCGCTATTTAATTAAACATCTTCAAGTAATCACATTTATTTAATTTTTAAAGGATGCGTCATTAACGTGCTAAAAATTGCATGATTTTTTTTTAATGATTAGTAGAAATTGAAATATCTTTTTATTAGGAATAATCAACATGGTTTTATAAAAATTGTTAAGTTTGATCATCGATTCAAAAATCGATGATGTATATACAAATATATCTGCACGCATTGGACGATATCGAAAGAAATATTCATCTTCGCTGTCAGATTTTTCAAGAAATGTAGCACGAGAGATAGAATAAGCGAGCATACAACCAACTCGTGGATGCCAATCGCGCGGGACTCAAAACGTCGACGTTGACCAAACTTCTCGACAATAGGGACCAGCGAGTGAAATGGAAAATTTTTGAAGATCGCGACACGTCGATGCCAGAGCTGACATTTCCCTGTATCGAAGCGTCGTCGGAATGTGACCCGAATCTCGGTGACATGCTTGACACACTTCCGTTGCCAATCCCGCGCTTCGTCGCCTTTACGCGAACTTCATCGGGCAGATCGTTCGATCTTCGTACGAGCTTTCGTGCGAGACGGGAACATGACGAAGTGGTTTCACCTCGGCAAATTCGTAAGTTCGTGTCGGAAACGCCACAGTTGGATATTTGCTGTCACCTGTCGCGGACATTCTAGTCATGACATCGAAGTAGTACGCAAGTGTGAAGGTATGCATTTAGAAAAAGAGCGCGTTTGAAAGCTGAATTTTTGCCTTGAACTTGTATGAATATATGTACTATGTAATTGCATTACTATGTAATGACAATGTGCTCTTACGTTAGTAGAAAAAAATTTCTAATAGGAAATGCAATCCGTGTAGAATTGATTGAACAATAAGATTCATTAGTGTTGAATTTGCTTAATAAGTAATTTAGTGTAAGATGACTCCTAAAAAGAGAAAAAGGAGCAAAAAAATTTAATATTATCATAATTAAATTTTTAGATAAATATTTTTTTTACACTATTTTTGATACACTGAAAAAAATTTTAGTCACTTTTGTCCAATGAATAATCGTTAATCAAAATCCAACTTAATGTCCAGTTAATTTATTGATACAATAATTGGATTCATTAATACACATTCACATATTCTTGAATTCTAGTAATAGTTTTATAACTTAAATTATTATCAGAATTCATTGGATCAATTTTCATTAATGAATATTTTATTTTATTTACGTTTTAATTTAGTGTTAATTGTTAATAATATGCATAAACAATATTATATTATTATATTTGTAAATAACTATCTGTATAAGGTTTTACAATACTGGCCCAGTACTGACTGCCATAGTCTAGATATTAACAAACTACTGGTACAGTACTGACTCAGTATTGGATGATAACTTGGGCACAGTCATTTTAGCCAGTCATTTGGCAATGATGGTCCAGTACTGATTGATGGAACCTTCGCCGTCAATTGATAGTCGATTGTTGGCTAAACGTTGATTTCGTTGTAATTGCTGGACACTTTAAATGGATAATAACATTTAATTGTATAATATCCCATGAGATCAATAAAAATTACATCAAGTTACAAGATTCACATTTTATTTTAAAAAATTGTATTTTTCTATCGAATGTATTTTATGAATGATATCAGGATTTTTAAATAAAAAATCACATCTGTCATTTTATTTATTTTCTCATTTAAAAGAGAGATAATTTTTAATTATGTACTTGATTTGAGACAAAATTTGGGATTGTTCCTCTTAATTTTAGATGATTGAATTTTAACTTAGGATCGGAACGAGTATTAACAATAGGACATACATCAGAAAGAATGGAGAGACAAATTAGAATAGAGGGATAAGTCTATAAAAATTGTAATAGAAAAGAAAACAAAAGGTACAGAGGCAAGGAAAGCAAGGTTATGCACGGTTGAATGAGAATACCCTACAAATTAGATGGCTGTTCAGATCGTTCGTCATTGTTACGGCTTAATTAAGGAGCGCTGTGATCCTTGGAAATCCCGAATTACCGGAAGATTGCGGAAGTATTTTCCAATTAGTCGGCGTGTAGAGAGGCGTGTCGGGAAAGAATTATCACGAACATGGGCATCATCCCGCCGGTGAAATTTCGCACAAAACTGCTACTTTCGACCGCGACGCCTGGCAAAATACAATGCTGAGTTATATTACATTCTATCCAGATTGTTTGACGAATCAGGAAAGTTAGAGCGAAATTAAGGTGGACTGTGTAAAATTTCCGTTTCTAATTAAAACTTTTAATATTATACCAAGTTGTCGTATTGAAAGTAAGAGCATTATCATAGGCAAGAACTCAGTAGCTAATTCGATACAAAAGCGATATAACAAATGAAGGAAGAGTTGAATTGAAGATACGATCGTTGTTTCAAGGAAAAAAAAACACTCTTGAACGTAATAAAAACAATAATCGCTATTAATTATTTTAAAAAAGTTTCAATGCATTTGTTTGATTTATATTCGTTCATAATCTAGCAATGTATTGATAGAGATATTTGAATAAATTGTAAATAATTTTATATCATACGAAATAATGAGAATGTCTATATCGACGATAGTTACATGAATAAAGAGCATAGGAAATTGGATTAGCTTTCTGATAGGAGTTCCAATATTGGAATATCTGATATTATCGACATTACTTTATGAGTATTCTCATTTTTTTATAGCACATTATTAACATTATACAACATTCTTAAACATTAACGAATACTTTGTATTTTTAATTAAGCTAAATAAATACTAGATAAATTAAGAGTAATACATTTGTCAAATTAGATCAGTTTTATTGACCACATATATTTATGCAGATATATATGGATTACAACAAATATTCGATAGCCATGGTTCTTTACTTTTTATGCGATAATCTAAGTAATCTGTGTGAGGAATTTTAAGTCAACATCTGTTGTAATTTATTTTAAAGTAGTAAGCAGAAATTCGCGATTTAAGTCATATAATTGTAAAGATTAGCGATCAGTACTTTTGGACTTAGAAGATTCATTCCCATTATAGCATATAAATGTTGTTTTGCAATTTTATTCGACATAATGGTCCACACGCTATTGTCTAAAACTTAACTCTTGATATTACTGTACACAGTATTGTCGGCTTTGGAAGCTGGATTGAAGCAAAACGTTTCTAACTACTGGCCAACTACTATTGCGATACAAATATCATTGGCATATGTGCGTGTCTCTATCGCTACAACCTGTTGTTTTCAAGCTCTACGAACTTTATAATGGTGACACGTTCCTCGCATGTTCTGCGTAAATGCTTGACGCGAGATTAGTCTCGAGTTTAAAGTATATATGCGGGTGAATGACAGCAGTGACTAAGCAGCTAAATTTGAAATTTCATAATTATTGATTTGACATATGCGGGTTCCAATCTTAATTATGAATATTAAGTATTAAGATTGCGCTATTGTTATTATTATATTTGACATAATGATTTTGAATATACAATATATTGACTTACATTTTGCAAAAGAAAATCTGGAACTACTTCATAACTTGTTAATCGATTCTCTTTTGAAGTATTATTCCGTCTAGTTATTGCAATATTTCACTTCCTCAAGAAATTCAATTTTCCTATTATGTCTGATATTCTTGTGATTGATTATTATCATATACCGTGCACGCAAATAGTTGCTGCAGCAATTTATGCTTCGAAACTTCAAGTCGCGCGCGAGTAATCTGAGTAGTTTAGACGTGCGCTTGGTCCGACATAAGAGGCGCCTTAGAGTTACTGTGCTTAACTGATTCGGAGGAAAGCGACTCTCAAATGGCACTGAAGTGAATAACAATTAACAAGCCAGGTGCGCCCAACTGACTTCTATTGCATGGCTCCTATTTGCAGACCGTACGAAGATACGTTTAACTCGTGCCATTTCACATGGCGCCTTCATTTCCATGTGCAAATAATATTTCGAGCCAATTTCCACAGCGGGAAAGATATAGTTGCAAATATCTACGCATATCGATCCATTTCGCTAAAAGAGAGAGGGGGAGAACGAATTAACGAATGCGAAATATTCCGTGTTGCATCAATTTTTACTTTTGTCTGAATAATTTTTTATCTGTTTTTTAAAAATAATATTTGTGAGTGCATATTGTTTAATAACTTGAATTTGAGCTTTCCTCTGAACAATTTAGTTATATAATTGTTTTATTAAAGAATTTCAATAAATCAAACAACAAACACTTTTAATAATGTAAAAATAAATATATTTCTTATTTATATAGTAATGTATTATAATGTCGAGAAAATCTGGAAGTCGTATGTAAATATTGCTTCTAATTTTCTCTAAGAAAATATTGTCTTGAGCTTTATCTGAAGACATGCTTCTGAAGTTTGAAATCTTACTGTATATTAAGCTGCTTGGAGTTACAAGATTGATGCTGACATTCTCTCAAACTTAGAAGCGTCTAATTCATGCTTGCAGCTAGTTTGTCAAAGTTACAACTCACCTTTGTCACTTAACATGAAACTATTTCCGCAAGATAATAAGCACGGATGTAGGTCGATAGTTTGCTGAGACCGAATACATAAGTTTCATCTCTTTTCTCTTTTTCTTTCCAAATACAAGGTATCTTCTTCCTCGACCTGCAAGGTCGTTCCTCTATCTGACACGTCCTTTCCTTACACGAGTTTTATTACACCCTAGTGCACACGCATTCGCCGATGTACTTGATTTACGTTCCGTTTCCACGAGAATTCTCACTGCAAACGGTCTGTCTGAGACTAGCCGTCTGCTGCAAAATATATAGTGCGGTACTGTAAACGTGAAGTAGTCGCAATGTCCACTGAATCCATACACGTTCGAAACTGAATCGCACCAAACTTGTCGATTGGATACGCTCTCGGCAGTTGCATTCACGCAACGGCGCCTTCCGTAGCGATGTCGCTTATAAAACACGGAATTATGCTAATTTCGAGACCGATATATTGGGTGTAGCAGGGCCGCTGTGATCTTTCCATTCCCACGTGAAAACGTGGGAAGAAAGCTTTAGAAAGAAATGGAAGTTCATAATCCCGAGGTAATCCCGAAGGAGTTCCCGCGACAATGTAACTATGCGAAATGTAACTTTAAGTAATGCCATCTCTCACAATTGGATTCTTTTAAATAGACCGGCCAGTCCCCGAGAGAGGCTCCGACTTTCGGACTCTGCGACCCTTTGCGCGAGCACGGTCTTATGAATCCCTTTCCTTCTATTCATGTCGGTGATAGCGTAAGTCAGATTGCGGATAGTGCAGAAGGCAGAAATGAGAATATGTGAAATGCATAATCAAACCTTCTTGCAAATTGCATCTAGCGACTTCTCGAATCGAATTCGCCGAGTTCATTTATTTTTTGTACATGTGAAATCTACCAAGGACGAATATCAACTACTGTGAAATAAGATTTTTAGAAAAGAAGAAGCTGTATTTTGCATAAAACATCGCGACAAGATATTTTGAGACAATATTTTGAGATATAATATTATCTTACGTCTGACTTTAATATTGTATTTTAGGAATTAAAATAGCATATCGTCTCTTTCTTCTTTTAATATCTTTTAATATATGTAATTATATTTCGCTATATTTAAATTTTAGCTGACATAATTTTATAAATTGAATGTTTTATTGAAATTTAAAAACTCTTAGCAGAAAAAGATATAATTAGATTTTATTTATTGTTTTTTTATATATATATATATATATATATATATATATATATATATACCGTTGGAAAATTGTGTTAAATTAACACATAAATTTGTTCAAATTTATGTGTTAATTTAACACAAGATGAATATATTAGAAGGTAATACAAATATTATTTGAGAAGATAAAGACAAAAAGGTAATACTGATACAGTTTGTTTGCAACTGTGTTTGTAAAAATTAACATGTATTTTATTCATTCATCTTAGAATTTATATTTAAAACATGTTATTTTTTATGTTATTTATCTAAAATGTGTTATTTTGACAAGAAATGTTGAATATCAATTTAACAAACTACATTTAAATAACATAATCACATTAAATTAATCGTATTAAATTAACACTCTAATATATTAAAAAATTCACGAAAGTTTAATAAGGACTTGAGTGGATCATTTTCAACACAAATACGAAATGTTTCTCTACTGTGTACATAGAACGTCACTTTACTAAACAAGTGTAATTTCTGTGTGGAACTCGTTATGAGGCAGTCAATGTATCGCGTCGCCTTATTTTTCTTTGCTTCCAGGTATTTCTTTCTTTCCTTCTGCTGTAGTATGCGTTCTTGACATATACATTTTCTAGTTTTGCTTACTTCACACAATCATACTATCATACATCTCTATCACTTGACTTCATAATGTATCTGCATAAACATTATCATTTGAGCGATATAATATCGCATTATACCACAAGTGATCGAATGAATTAGGAAATATAAATTACATTATCGCGATATTATTGTTGAATTTTACGAGACAAGCGTTTTAGAATTGATTCTCAACGATTATGTATAGCAAAATTTTAAATGTTGGCAAAAATACTAATAAAATTATTTTTATTTTTTGTTTCAGGTGAGTTTCTCTAACATCCTTTTCTTTAAACTTTCAAACCTGATGAAGAAGTTAGTACGTGAGTAATGTACAATTTTTTTATGATTATAATTTTGTACCTGGATTATTTCTATATTTGATGTACAATTTGTCTATATATATCTCCGTTTTTCGACACTGATTTATTTCTTGCGTTGGATTCTAATTAAAATTGAAAAGAAACAAATAGTCGGTATCTGCAAGAATATTAGTTATGCATTATGCGATGATTTAGGATGCGTACTTTTCCGCAAAGTTATAGCAGGACAAGAAATAAATTATAGAGTTTAGTTCTGCATTGAAAATTAGACGAAGTTTTATTCAAGATTTTGAACGAGGAAATTGCGCGACAATTTCGCAACATCGTGAGGAAATTTCACGAGTGCGTTTCAATATCTCGCCGTTGCGGCTTTTGAAACGCTTGCAGCTGTGTCCTAAAACTACATAGTCGGTCACAAACGTGACTGAGCGAATGCATTTCTGCATATATGCCCGTCCGTTATTTCTAAACATAAACACACGTATAATAGTTGTATATAATTGCGTTATTTAAGAGTAGTCCGGTAAAATGAATCGTCGGTGTAAATTTTAAGCAACAGTAACTAAAAATAGCAACTCATTTTACATATAAGTCTAGGTCATGTCTACAACTTTATTTTTTGCGACAATATTTTATTGTCTTTTTAAAATAAAATTATTTTTAACGCGCTACAGCTATTATCTGTATATATCTGTATTCTTAGTGATATATACAAAAAATTTAATCTTTATTTTATTTGAAATATATAAATATATAAAATTTGAAATATATAATAAATATATTAAAAGACAGGCAATTGAAAGCAAAATTAATTATATTGTGTAGGTAATTATAGGACTATGTTATATTTTACTTTACTTTAAATTATAATTTTAAGTTATAATTTCTCCTTATTTTCCTAACAAAAAACAATATTTTTTCATTCTTTGTTGAAGATTATGATTCTTTTATTCCTGATAAAGAGATTACTGTGAATGATTCATTGTAGCTAATGCTGACCGAAAGAGACGGATGCTCAGAATAGTCGGCGAATTGCTCGATTCGAGCCAATATATTACAGTGTGTGCCGAGTTCGTAGACTTTATTCATATGCGCCCGACGTTCGATACACTATTGATATTCAGATTCCATGAAGGATATCAAGAAGCTGTTTCTCTCGTGGAGGTAAGCCGATTGTCAGCGAACCGTCAAGCATCCGCATCGTCTGCCAATCAGCTTACATCGAGGCATCGTACAACTACACATACACGTGCATTCACATATTCAGCCCTTGTGTCTGGGATCGTCCTAATGCTATCCCAACACTTCGCGTTGTATATCGCGCAGGCAGCTTAAGGAAACCAAGCAAGATATTTGTAGCCCGCAGTACGTGCTGCAAAGATGTCGAGTAAGTTCGCGATGGTTTGACTCGATAAGCCAATAAACCGCGGACTCAAAGGATCGAACTCTCGGTAAGATGTGTGTGAAAAGCAAGCGATAAATAAGGTTTGCGGAAAAATGAGAAAACTAATCCGTAAAGTTTTAACCGATGCATCGGCCATTAACGAACGAGACACATGTTGGAAAATATCAGATAGGTTGCATTATTCCCAAGTAGTGAGCTTCCAGCGAGTCTGGAACCTGCATTAGCAACGCTAATTTTCCGTATATTTACTCGCAGCCATTGTAAAGAGTGAAGTTCCTCTTTGAACGCGATCACAGTATTCGCTCAGACGCGATTATGATGTATTCGCGCAGATAGTATACTTTGTTAATATCGTAAAATATGACGACGGTGAACGAATTTAAGAATATCAATCTTCTCTTTTAAGTATATCGTTATGTAGTTTATTCACACATGGAGAAAAATTTGTATCTCTTGTTGGTACAACTAGAATATTTTTCTCAGTATTATATTTATATTTTATTGTAAACAGATTATCGAATTCGATCAACGTGGTATTAACTACAGTGTGACTACTACTAAAAACTACTAAGAGAATTATATTTTCTACGATATTTGTTACGATATTTTATGTGCCAGTAATATATAAATATCAATTAGCCGTTAAATTATTGTTAAATTTATAATGTCAAGTTGTTTCCAATTTGAATTATCTGTTATCATTTTTATAAGTCGCCTTGCC
>Ga0157364_1005558_pt1 | contig 12848 bp, 2 predicted proteins | sample AttsexASBM2_FD_111476 | JGI IMG/M metagenome (GOLD analysis project Ga0157364, IMG submission 111476) | Fungus gardens microbial communities from leaf cutter ant in Ribeirão Preto, State of São Paulo, Brazil - Atta sexdens ASBM2 | ecosystem: Host-associated > Fungi > Mycelium > Unclassified ... | reverse complement strand
TCCATTAATCGAATTTATTCTATAGAATATGATATTTTACAACATAATTTTTTTACTTTGATATTTAATGATTAACAAAAATAAAATTGTTTTGTTTGTTAGCGATAAGATCAGGCTAAATATTACAGGTAATAACTTATTTCTTATAAATATATAAATTTACATAATTTATATGATAATGTATACATTTACATAATTTATAATATAATTTCTTATAATTATATATTATAATTTGTATTATAAATTCATATTTCAATAAATTTATCTGATATTTACATAAAATGATGCTTTAAAATTAAATTGTTGGTTTGATAATTTGAATCATTACTGTGTGATAGAAATTTCTTCTTATTTAAAGATGATATCATAATTATCTTTAAAATTAACTATCCTTCTCGTATTATTGCACTCGTGTCTCTATTAAAATGTCAATGTTCAGATGAAAGAAGCAAATCTTAAAAATTATATAATTATCAAAGAAATGAAATGAAGATATTTTATCTCTGTTTTGATATAAGTTGCATCTACTTTCCAATCTCAAATTTATTTAGCAAATTTTACAGAAGTTGTATAAAAAATCTGTGTAAATAAATACGCGCATATTGAAATTAATTAAATGCTAAATATTTTTCTAATCTAGAATAAATCTATTTATCTAATTAGAATCGAATATTATAGATATATATAATATTGTTTGCGCAAATCGAATAAACTTATAAAATTGCGAGGTACTATCGCGGACGCCACATGAATTTCTCATTGTAATTTCTAGGAGCTTACCATTCAACTGATTGAGATCCGAGCGTTCGGTGCGAATTTTGTCTCTGTGAATCAGCGGCTCTCCGCCAGAGAAGTCAGCCACCGTCGCGGCGTATAACTGTCCCTCTGAAACATGCATAAACGTTTCCGTCAGTCAGTCGCACCTTCCACATTTGCAAGCTAAACGAGCGCCATCAGGTCGATGGTTATACAGCGGCTCTCAGGGTTAATTCATCCTCCTACTAACGCGTCTCTCGGAAATTGCCCGTTGAATTTACATCGGTGGTACTATCCGTAAGATTGCACGTGTGTGCACGCACTGGCATGACATTCTATGGCATGACCGAACTTTCGCTTCCCGCTATCAAAATCCTCGAAGGACCGACGCGCGGGAGGCCTTGGAGTCCCTAAACGATGCTATATCTTGAATCTACGCAGGTGATTATATAAGCTTAATTCCGTCAGTCACTCCCACATTCATGACTTTTCTATATTAATTTCGACACAAATGCCTATGCCTAGCTACACGCGAATTATTAAAAAAAAAAAAAGTTAACAATTTACAAATTTCGTCTTCGACCGATAAATTGTCTAATTTTAGTTAATACAACATCGATTTGTTCTGTTCTTCAATATATTCTTTTTTTCATTATTCTTCAATAGAAAATAACAATGTAAGACCTGGTAGTTCCAAAGCTTAAAGAGTTGAGCCTTAGAATTGCATTGTAAGACTTGCATTGACAAAGGCGAACAGTATTTTGAAATGGAAAATTAAATGAAGAATTATTTTCTTTCTTTTCGTAATAAGTTTTTGATGAAAACATTTCACGATTTATGTATATATATATATATATATATATATATATATATATTCTTACTCTATTATTATATGTAAAATTTATTCATGATGGTCATCTCTAAATTGTCCTATTAATTTCGCACATAAAATAAATATTAATTTTTTAATTAGATAAATGACAAAGACACGGAAACAAAATAAATAAGTAAATTAAAAAGTTGAAAATAATTAATGAAAGATGCTCAACGAAAACAATACACTTAATAAAATTGGATCCAAAAAGGTATATAATATAATAATTATAAGGAATGATTAAAAAATATCATCATGCGACATAAATTCAATAGAAATAATTATCTTGCGTAACATGTAAGATTAAAATAATGTATGAAAGATTGGCGTGTGTAAGTCACATTAAAAATTATATACTCCACATATATTTTTTCTACAAACGTGTAGATTACTTCAATAATTGCTATAATATAATAAAGAAGTAAAAATAGCATATGTTAATAGCTAATATTAATAGCATATGGTATTTACGAAGATTAAGTATAATGTATTGTAACATATTTTATTTTGTGAGTTCATTCAATTTGTAATTAATCAATTTTTATGCTATTTAGAAATAAAAAGAAAGGAAAAAAATCAGGAAAGGAAGTTACGTGATTAACAATTGTGACGAAAAAATTTGATACATTTAAGTATAATTTCTACTCTTTCTTTCATTTGATCACATAAATGAAGAAAGAACCTGTCATTATCTACATTTATTTATTTTATTTGTATATAATTGATTTATATTGCACTGAATACTTTCTTGGTATTTGCTTCTCCATTGAAATTTGACTATTATAACATTCACAACTCAAAGAGAAAATAATAGATGTGATATCGTGCGAACAAAGTAGGTTCCGTAAGGGAATTTAAACACAAAAGGTTGGTATAGAGGGAAGAAGGTAGATGATATTAATGTTAAAACGAGAGAAGAATATACATACATTTTAGGACATATATAATCCCCAAAGAGTACAAGAGAAACCCTAGTTCTATTAATATTACATTAGTACAAAAGACGGTTTCATCTTAAAATATTTGTCAAATAAAGGTGAAAGAGAAATTGCGTAATTTTAATATAATTTTTTAGCATTTAAAAACCTTATTCTAATTTTAGTAATGTTTTTCATCTATAATACAAAATAATTTCTTTTTAAAAATTAGGTTAAACACAACTAAATTTTAATATTATTCTAGTATTTAAAGACAAAATAATGATCTATAAATTAAAAAGTTCATAAAAATAGAAGAGGAATCAGGAAATTATTAATAATCTGATAAAGATATTATTCGTATAATTTGTTCATCATAATTGAAATCTGAGACGATAATTTTCAGAAGCATTATATATGTATATCATAATTCATATTAGATCAGTAATATTTTCCTATTAAAATAATTGAATCATAATTGCTTAAATTTAACAGAAAGTGCAAATATAAAGTAGAATGGATTTAAAATATCGTTAAAATTATATTTTATTAAAGATATATATGGATGTTTTCATTAGCATTATTACAGAATCAGCCAGAATAAATGCAATACATACATACAATAAAAATAATAAATATATTGAACTATAAATTGTAAAAAATAAAATTAATATGTAATAAGTAATTATTATTTATATAAATTATCCTACTTAATAAATTAGAATAATTTACTAACAATAAGTAAATTCACAAATATTGCATTCGAATCATTGCATTACAATACAAATTATTTATTGGTGTACTGTAGTTAATGTTAAAATAAGTATGACATCTTGTGTGAAAAAATAATTGTGAAAATACAAATGAAAATGTTGGTAGATAGTAAAATTTAAAATAATTAATAAGAATAATTAATAAGTATTACTTTTTACATTACATCTCTACGCAAAAAGAACACGATTCAAGAATGAGGATGCACATATATGTAAACATAAGTAAAGAATTAATTTTTACACATACTTGTATTCTTATATTAGCATAAACGAGAAGATCAAGAACTCTAGAACTGACATTCGCATGCAATTTTGAAGTGGTGTTGTAAAACCAATTCCGTGTTGAGGAGCTTATTTTCTACGGATATAGAACGGCTTGGAATAACTTTGCATAGTTTTCAAACACATTTCTTTCCTTCTAAAGTATGGATTTAACTCTCTCTTATTCTCGCTGTCATTCTCAAAATCATAAATTTCTTCTTGCTGTTCTAGGAAGGAACTTTGAGACATGATGTTTACGGTCTCGCCAAACTTAGGCAGCTCAGCCTCGAGAGTATATCTTGTAAAACAACAAGAACAGTAAAAGCAATAGATTTAATGCAAAAAATGTTTCGAATTGAATAATATCAGTAAAATTTTAACAGAAATCGAACAAAACTTTCTACAATCTGATGACAGATCAAAGCGATATTTAAATGTTTACGCAACGATAAATCTGCTCGATTTCTGCCGTCAATCTCTCTCTGTCATAATATTGTATGTACTCGGTAGATCTACTCGATTTCTATCACCGATATGCTTTCATGTTGTGTCTGCATGCTTGCTAGCAACGTAATGCGGATGCAATTCATGTCAATCTGTTGTATACTGATACCAAACTACTAGCATACTGTTATCGTATTACCTAGATATACCATAGATAATAAATAAATATAAGTATATAGAAATTAATCTGCTAATCCAAACTCTATGCATTTACTAATATCCAATCAATATAAAATTATTTAGTAGTATCTCCACTAATATTATCTTATATTTTAATAATGCAAACTAACAATGAGTTTGATTGTATTAGTGCGCACTAGTGTATATTAAAGCAATACAAGAGTAAAAATGAAAATATTTCAAATTACAAAATACATGTTATATCAAACAATATGTAATATGTTATATAAAGTGTATTGGAGGTTTTCACGGTTTAACTCGTATCTTTATTTATATTAAACATACATATATCTTTGTGACAATTACGTATATGACAGCATTAATGTGTATCAATGCACTGAATGCATCTAATCAAATTCGCTATAAATTACGCAATATTTCATCTTGTGATGATAAGATAAAAGTGTAGCATATATGCTTATCACATATGATACAAAGATTCAGTTTTTAGTAATTGAATTAGATTACAAAAAATATAATAATATTTCAGCAAAAGAGGAAAGCCCCTTATTATTAGATAGACGCCTAATGAGATAGCGGTGTTTCTGCTAAACTAATAAACGATATCTATTGATTCCACCATGAATTTATTGCTCTTGGATTGAAAACTATTTAGAAAATTCATTATTAGATCATGTTTGTAGTCATTGTAAAACAAAATTTTAGAATTTGGATGTTTTCAAGTTTTATTGAGATGAACATTTAAACCTTGTTTATTATTTAATAAATAAATATTTGGCAATAAATTCTTCATGTAATGATAGAGTAAGGTCATAATAGAAAAATACGGGATATGTTGAATTGTTTAATTATACAAGTTAAATTTGATGATCGTAAAATCATAAGGCGTGGAAATCATAATATGAAATACCCAGGATATTCCTAATATGTAAATAACCTTGCTCCTGTTATAGTGAAAAATAAAAATAAATTGCTAAAGTATAAATATTATTGTATAATAATAAAAAAGACAATCGGAATGAACGTCGAGTACCTATACGTCGAGTGCGATGTTTGATTCCAATTACTTGAAAACGAGTTCTGAGTATAATCTATCGTATCGCTCACGTTTTCGCGCACGTTGGCTGTGTTTGTTTGTATTTTAGAAACATTAAATAAAGTTTTTTACAATAATTGCAATACTAATATATTTGCGTTTTACTATCGATTTCTCAGGGCATCTTATATTAGGAGCATAATTTTTTGTGATTTGCTCACTTTTTACACATTTCTTTAATTTAAAAAAAAATGGAATTTGAATTAAATTTTATGTAACGTTATCTTAAAGTTTATTAAATTCCCTTCAAAATGACCTATTATTTTTTAAAATTCTGCCTATAGATTTCTAACATTTATTCAAAATGAATTCGATATAATAGGGGTCTTCCCTCTATATCTTTATTCTATAAAGTAATTAAGTTTCTATCTTGAAACTTTTATTTTCAAATACACAATATGCGCGTGTATGGAAATAAATTCTTCAATTTTGTTAGAGAATTTTTATTCAAAGAAAAGCTCGTCATCTTGAAAATAATCTTGTACGCGAACAATTTTTCTCAGCGTCGCGCGCAATCGGTCGCAAAACCCTGGAAAAATCCATGGATTTTGATCGCTATATGTGTGTTTGCACAGAGTACATAATACGCCGGTATACACAACGGGTATCCACAGTGCAACTGCATTTCCTTCCGTGTTCTCGTAAAGGAGATCCTCGAAGGATTCGCCGCCGCGGTTCCTCGCGGGGCTCCCATATTTCACGTTCAAAAAGCACGATGGGATTTGAGGCCGGCCAACGTATGCGCGCGATAAGTGTATATAGCGGCCGGATAGTCATATATAACGGGGGCGAGGCAGACGTTAGACTTAGGGGGATGAACGTGCCCGTTGCAGGCTACAAATCTACGGTGAGCCTGTGGCAACGCCGAAGCTCACGAATATCGTGTGCCACGCGCGTAATACCTGCGGGAAAGAGGCTTGGCTACATACGCGCGAGCAACCCCGCGCTCAGCATCCCTCCGCTTCGCTCACATCTCAGCGACACGTAACGTGCCGAGATCTGGGGCTGCCTGCGTACGCGCTATACTTAGGGATGATTTAATGCACCGTTGCGTCGCCGACGCATTACGCTGGTTGCTGTCGTTTCTGCGAAAACTTAACGAAAGTTTCAGCAGATAGCTACGGGTCGCTGTTGAAAGCGGAATTCAGAATAAAGCCGCTAACAAAGCATAATACATTGTAACACGGGAATAAAGAGGATTTCGAACACTAAGCGGTTTTGAGTAACGATATCTTTTGTGAATTTTGATTGAAGAATTGCCATTTTTCGAATAAAGTTATGCTATATAAGGTATTCAGTAAAAAACCATTCAGCATTTATATGATAGTAGATAGTATATATCATACTGAAGAGAGTAAAAAAACTTAGTAAACATTGGTCGGAAGCTCAACCGTTTCTGAGATATAAACAGTTTTCTATGGTATCATAACTGACTATTGGCTTCTACGTGTCGTATGCGACGTGAAGATTTACCTCAGTGTTTATAAACCGCGTTTCTGAATGTACTGATTCAATTTATATATATATTTTATAGTGTGAAAATATAGCGGAATAAGAAAAATGAATTAAATATATTAAGTAGATAATATTATCTGTAATTATATGTATAATAATATAAATGGTATGAACGTATACTAATTGTGACTACCAGAAAACATTCACTCTGATCTGACTTTACAAAAATAAATGTTGAGGGTTTCGCTATGTAGGAATAAAGCTCCTGAAAGGATTTTGTAAGATGACGAAATTCCTCAACGCGCAAGAAAGAACGGTATCTTGCTCGAAGTGGAAGCAATATAAGCACGTACAGTGTCAGTACAAAGAGGCTATTGGTAAAGCTAAGAGACGAAATTTTCAGAGAAGATCTTCGAAATGGCAAGACTCTGTCAGATCACCTCAAAATCAACGAATACGATGATAGAACGCATTCTGTATTTCCCGCGAGAGAATGTATATATATCTTCTAAGAAGAAAGCCATGAATCATTTTACGAATCGTATTTTAGATCCTAAAACAAGTAAACCAAATTCGTGAAAATTGTCGAAAAATGCAGAAAAAAGTGTTCGCATGTTTAAATTAAAGTAGTGCACATAAATGATTTGCAAAAGACATTAAAAAAATATCTGCGATATTGATTATTTTTCTAGTACAAAAATATATCAATCGATTGTGGAATAAATTTATCAAACTAGCGAGAATGTAAATTAAAGAATGTAAATTGAGAAATTAAAAAGTTTCATAATATTATAAAAATTAATGTATATATTTAAAATAATATAAAGAAGCACCTGTTTTAAAATGTTTTTCTGTTCACAAAATTCCAAACAATGAATTTTCAACTTGTTTAAACTTTAATCTATTGAAAACGTTCCGCAATTCATCTACATGTTGTAGATAATGAAAAGAAAACAAGCTATACACTTCTGTTTTCGCAAACTATTCCACTTCTTAAATTCAACGAGGTAGCCGTTTACATTTTTAAAAATTTCAGTATAAAAATCTGGAAGCCTATGTACACACTTACCAAAATAAAATGATACAAGATATATTTATAATTAACATAATTTATAATTCACAAAAATTTACATTATTGTTTTACTTATGTATGTACCTTATTGTAATACAAATAAGATTTAAAATAATAGATATTAAATAAATTATATAGTATGCGTACACATTTACGCTTTAATTATTTATATCGCTCCATTATATTTTACTTCCGTTATATTGTCCTTCTCTCTATTTGTACCTCATTAATACACAATGTCATGTAATTAAATGTGGAAAGCGATCCATATTTAGGAATAAAAAAATACAAGTTTAAATGTTACAAAATAATTGTGTAATTAATAATTAAATACTACTAAAGCAAGAATGGCTAATTAATGTAATAATTGTAACTTTTATTCTTTGTATCTTATATTGCAATCGGATTTTTAAGAACAAAGTCTACTATATAACAAAGTTACTGGGAGTATATAGAAAGATATAAAGATATGAGAAAAATTAAAGAACAAAAGTATGAACTTTTGATAAACTTTTAATAAACTTATATATAACAGAAATGTGACAATCGATTTATTTTATAATTATATCAAATTGCAAGATCATATTAATTATAAAAATATCGTCAAATATTTGATTACGTTAATGCTTTTTAACAGATAGATTTGAGATAAAAAAAAGATTTTTTTATCAAATAGAAGATACTTCTTGTAACCAAAAATAAAAAATAACATGAATATATTATTTTTCTTATTATTGTATTTTATTAATAAAACTATCTTTTATTAATTTTTTTTATTAATAATACTATTTTTCAATACTATATAATTTATCTTAAAGAATGATTTTTATTTAGAATTTTTAAATAAGTACATAAAAGGAGATATGAAAAATTGAGGATATTGATCCGCATATTTTCAATTTCTTTTTGTAATCTCAATTATTTTATTAAAAATTAAATGTAAAAAATTAAATGTGTCAAAGATAATATCTTCTATCAATTTAAAATGTGCCCAATGACATGCTATTTATACATAGAAATTTCAAACATGTTTGTAAAACGACTTCATTGAAGCAAGGTATCGTTTGCTTTGCCAGAGTATTGATTTACGTTGCACTTTGGCGAACATACGACGCGCGCACGTGCCTCGTAATCAGCAAATTATAACGTTCAACGTATGAAACTGCACGTTATACATCATATAAGTAAAAAGTTTCTCGAGCAAATAGATAGAATATATTTTTATCAAATTACATATCAAATTTATATTTTCTCACAGCACTATATTAATATTACAATATTAATGTTGTTATTTACAATCTATGTTATTGTTATTTATAAGTTGAATGTATTTTTGTATTATCATATGACCATAATTATATATTATACATAACTAAATACCTGTGCTTTATTCTTAACAGAAAAATTAATTGACATATAATAAATAACGTGTGTGTTATATTTATATATTTATACAGTATAAATGATATATAACAAAAAATAATAACATAATAAAATACTATGTGACGTAGCGTAAAACATTTCTCGCTACTGTTTGTTATTTAACATTGTTTAGGATAATAAAATTGAAAAGAATAGGTGCAATAGTAATTGTAATAGAATTCGCATTAATCTGACAGATATAAAACATCTTTGAATAATTTTAGAATCATTAATTCATTTCTTTAATGATTCTTTAACACGTGTGAAGTCCATTCATCTTTAACTAGGGCAGTGAGAACATGCTGCGTAACTAGAGCACACGGTTTTCATGAACCGATCTCCCTTCTCATGCTAAAGATAGCAAATATATTAAAAGTAAGTTCACTGCAAGATAAAGAGTTTCTGAAGAAACTCTTTAAGAGAAACAAATATTTCAAACAAGCAAACGGTTAAATCCATTGAATAAAAAACACAGTTATAGTGCTTTAGCTTCAAGATTCTCTTTGAAAAAGAGGGATTGTTGGCGGATTCATATCACTGGTTAAAGAGTAATTATTTGAAAAATAAAATAACTTTTTCTTCAGAGAATTTTCAAAGAGGAACTCAGTTAAGAAAAAATTACTCTCTTCAGTACAAAATAAGATTGAATTATAATAATAAGGGAGAAAATATGTAAAGAAAGATCTGAATAAACTCTGTAAATTAGATATGGAAATTAAATATGAAAAAAACATGTATGAAATCGTACTCTTTTTTATCACGCAGATGATAAAAAAGGGAATAATTTTTACGAATCATCTGTCATAATTGTTCCCGCAAATTTATCAAATTTGTTGCACGGGACGCAATCCTGCGTGTATCTCAATCGCTTCTGTGCGGAATACACAAGGACTCGTGATATTCGCGTTGAACTTCTCGTTCTCACAAGCTACTTCACTCGTTGTAGAGCGGTCGAATCTCTCAAGTGGCACTTACTGTCGTCAAAGCCACGTGTCGCCCGTCAAATCTGGTGTGTAGTGCACAGCATATGTTTCAAAATGTAATAAAAATGTCCTCGATAAATATTTTCCACAGGCGGAAACGATTTTCGGAGCTGCATAGAGTGGCACGGACTTCACGTAAAAATATTTCGATAACACTGCTATCACAATGATCGCGCCGACGTTTTCGTCTGCGAGAAAATCTATTCTTTGGGATATTACTTAAATTCATCCAAGAATAAAATAAATATTTTGAAAAAATATAAATTTCTGTATATCAAAGTCAAAACTTCATTTTTCGGAGTTCGTTCAATATTTAAAGAAAATAGAATTTATTAAAATTAAGATTTGAAAAAATATGATTTTGATCAATTCGTGATTTCTCATCAATTCAATTGATCTCGTATACAATGGTTTACAATTAAGTACATTATTCGAATTGCTGTAAAAGAAGAAACTTACCGGCAAAAACCGCTGTGCTATTGTGTCGCGGATCGTAAGGACAGAGTCCTAAACCATCCATGTCGCTCTGTTTCACGTACGCTCCATCCTGAAATACAAATAAGAAGTTTTGAATTATAACATTTTTACATATCATATATAATACCTAAATTTTTAACAATTTTTTAAACCAATTTTTTTCATGCAAAAAGTTCAAACATAATTTGAGATCGTCAAGATAAATGAATCACTGTAGACATGAAGAGCTATCACAACTGCAAAAAAAAATGGAATTTAATGTCAGTCACGCTATTTCCCGGAAACATGAGACGCGAGGAACAGATCGAAACTTCCTATCAGGAAATTGATTTTTCTTATGCAACATAGCTTCCTATGGAAATATTCATTCGCATTTATTCATCTGTAAATGTGCATTATATGCATCTAATGTGTATATAAGTAGGCAGTGGGTAAGTATAGTATCAATATGTTAATGTAATAACTAATTCCAATCATAATTACTGCGCGCGTATTTTTTTAACTTGTACATTAACAGATAATCGAAATATTACAATGTAATTTATCGTTGTATCAGCCAGACTTTTGACCGTTCGATGAAATGACAATCAATATGATAATAAAATAATTATATTCAATCAATTATGAGCGTGACCTATATGTTTTATCGAACAATGGCCATGCAATGATTACGATTCATTGACAATTTTAATATTTTTTCCCTTCTACTGGTATTTCTTAATTGTTACATTACGTGTGAGCTACATAATGAAAAATTTAATTTCGATCAAATATAAACTCGCAACAGTCAATTTATAAATGTACTTGTTAATTTCAATATTTGTTTAAAGAAACGAATATTTAACAATAAAATTAACTATATAACAAACTAATCAGATTTGTTATACAATAACAGTCACCCCTTAATTACTCACAGGACCGGAATTGACACTCTTTTCATTTATTATTACCGCAAGTATAATATGTTGTTTAATATTATTTTCATACGTGTTCGATATTGATTTTAATGTATATGGCGAACTTTGTTCACAGAGTGAAAATATCGATATCGTGATTTACCGCGAATATAATAATATTTCTCTCTTTGATTGATGTATCAATTTATGTTTACCATATTCGTCGTACGCAATATATTTTGGATATCATCTTTCTGCTATGACAAATGTCGAAGCATTACGACGATGCGTCGTCCTTATTCAATCCTGCAAATAAATCCTAGTTACGTAACGATTCGGGAACTACGATTGTTTCCGATCTGGAGGTAGAGTAATAGTGATGGAGTAATAGAATTATTAACGTCGCCGTATCGATACAAAAAAGCCCGAAATCTCGTATTCGTCGTTCGTACTTGTCTCGCTGTACTGGCACCGTGATTGAGTTTGCTCGCGACCTACAGGTTTTACGAACGGTTCGTATTTAGAGTGAAATTTGTAGTACGATAAACTGACTCAATAGAAGATTGGAAAGCGAGTAGGACATGCCAGGGATCTACGCGTTGGTTGTTTGGCTTCTTTTATTTTGTTTGCTGTCTAATTTTTTCTTTTATAGAGTATGGAACAGAGATAAACATCGCATGTGTTTAATTATCGGAAAAGTTTAAAATCATAAACTTTTCAGAAATAATTCTCAAAAACAATTTTTTATTAACATTTTGATAATTTTAAATTAATGATTGAAAAAATTTATTAATTTTAAGTTTATCTGATAAAAAAAGTCACGATATATTTTATGTACGACTACTATATGTAAATTGTTATTATATAATAAAACAATTTCAAAATAGATTTAATACTGAAAGATAATCAAGTAAATTTATAAGCATATCATTTATTTCATCTCGTTTTTAAATAGTAATCAATTTCTTATCTAATAATTTTTTGCAGATTTAATAAATTCTGCTAAATTAATAAAAATCATTAATAGATTCTAACAAATAATTTTATATCTTAAGTAATGATATTGTATTATTACCTAAATAAAGCATTGTTCGTGATCGATTAAAATCTATAGTCGAAGATAAATCAAGAAAGAGAAGAGCTAGTTATATAAATTTGCAGAAAAATTATTTGGAAGATTATGTATGTTACTTATCTTTGAAGTAATTTTCTATTCTCCCC
>Ga0157364_1005556_pt1 | contig 12851 bp, 9 predicted proteins | sample AttsexASBM2_FD_111476 | JGI IMG/M metagenome (GOLD analysis project Ga0157364, IMG submission 111476) | Fungus gardens microbial communities from leaf cutter ant in Ribeirão Preto, State of São Paulo, Brazil - Atta sexdens ASBM2 | ecosystem: Host-associated > Fungi > Mycelium > Unclassified ... | reverse complement strand
TATTTTAACGCGTGGATGTTTCTCATAAAGATACGATTTCTGAATTTTCAAATTGGTCTTCAAATCAAAATCGATTATACATTATTATTTAATCATTTATTTTTCCGTTATTTTTAATTTTTCTGAAAATGAAAAGTTTATTGATATTTTTATATTTAAAAAATGAGAAATAAAATTAGTATCAGAAGAGCTTTTTTTCTATATTTCTTTGGATCATTCTGCCATTTTAATCTTCACGATTTTTCTTTCATTATTTGTATTATTTTTATTAGCTTTAGTGAATGTCTAATTTTTATGGTCTCGGATTATTTGATTAGCTGTTAGAAACCAGTTCATTCTTGACTGGTCAGAATTTCAACTCTAACTTGATATTGAGTGAAATAGGAATTGTTGCCCTGGGCTATGATAAAGAGATAGACTGCTGAACGCGCCCTGTTCGACATTGATGGGGAAAGGAAGATAGCTTAACCATCGTTACTATGGAAAATAATTATACCAGTGATGACGCGACTAACGTTATTAAAATTCAAGCTTATGTAAAGGTAAAACGATATATATATTTTACATGAAATTTAACCCGTCAATATATTTAATGGAATAATCATTTCCTACAATTATATTAAATATATTTTCCAACCGTTTAATATCTGTTTTGTTGAATCAAATTGAAAGTCAATATTAAAATATAGAGTATGCATTTATTTAAAATTAATTCTTATTTAATACAAATATTATTTAAGACATCATAAAATAAAATCTTGTTTATATAAATATTTGACGAAGAGACAAAATATTAATACTTGTGATTTATTACTTTGAAAAGGCAGTTGTTTTTGTTAAGTTTTATGTTGTATCTATATTTGCGATTTCATCGTAAACGTGATGAGTTAAACATACGCAAAGTACCAGAATATCCGCCGATGATTTCCGTCTTAGCCGAAATAAAATGCTTGAGAGTCACATGATATTTCATTGATCTTTAAAATTCCGTTTTCCTCTGTAGAGGAATATGTTTTCCGCACATTAATAAAGAAATAATTTCATTGTTGATATGTTGGATTGTATAAATAGTCTGGCAATTTTAATGAAATTTTTAATTCATTCTTCTTTAACGAAAACTCAATTATTCTGCGAATACTAAAAGAAAGATGCTAAAAGAATACTTTTTTGAAAGTTTTATGTCAAAAGATAAGATTTAATTTATAGAAGACAAACATAAATTTATTATATAAAAAATAACTGTGAGATTATTTTATTTTATTTTTTAGCGGTTGGTAGATGAAAAGAAGATTTTGTTAAAGTATGTAAAAATTTAGCTAGACACTTTACAAAATATAAGTGTGAATTTAATACTATGCGATGTGTCTATATAATTTTACCGTGTTGATATTAACACCAATATAGTGTGGATTTCAAACCCATTGAGTCTACACTATGTTGATGTTTATATCAATATCAATACTCAAAATTATGTATACACTATATGTTAAATCTACATCCATGTGTTTTAATTGAAGTGTACAGATCTAAAAATAATTTTATTAGTTCATGAAAATAATTATGTAGAACGCTCAAATTGATTTTTAAAATACTAGAATTTTTCTGTATCATTGCTTATTTGAGCGTCATACATAATTATTTTAGTGGTTCAATAAAATTCTTTTCGGCTCTGTAAATTTTTAGATACTTCAGCAAAATTGTTTTTTCCGTGTACGATGAAAGATTGCTGCGAAATTTTAAATATAGTATTGTTGATAGTAAACGCAAGTCTTGGAACATTTAATACTACCCACTAACCATAAGATGAACTTATGGTTATATTTCTGTCTACCTTTCACTCTGTGTACGTAAAAATACGTCCTGTAGGCGTGTACGCAAAACGATGACAATGATGACAATAGGGGTGACGATGAGTATGATGGACGGCAAAGACGGACTGTACAATAGTAAGGTCACCACGTGGCATTCCTCCTCAGTATTAACGTAGCGGCTTTCTATTGAAATAATCATTTCGCACATGAATATCTGTACATAGACGATTCCGTGAATGCTTGCATAAAAGAAGACTTAAGAAAATTATGTACATAACTAAGGAAAAAACATTTTGCTGAAATATCTAAAAATTTAGTTATCTGAAAATAATTTCTTTAAACTATCAAAATTATCTAGGTACGCTCTAGTTGATTGAATTAGAATACATTTTGCAGTATTGCTCATCATGCTTGAGTTTCTTACATAATTATTTTGATGGCCCAACAAAATTATTTTCAGATCTGTATCTAGTTAAATTTTTAGATAATAAGATTGGAAATAAGACCGTTTATATTAGATTACATTATTTTAATACAAAGTGCCACTACGGTCTGAATGTTAAGATGTAGAATTATTATATATAACAACATCTTAACAGTCAGACCATAATGACGCTTTGTATTTGAAATAATGTACCTAACATAAACGGTCTTATTTCCAATCTATTATTATTTAAATTTTTAATAAAACCGATTGTCGTGATGAATTTTATTAAGTCGTTATCTCATAGATTACATTTACTTGACTTGATTGATAACATAGGGAAATTATTGTACTTTTTACACATAATGACAATGCTGATACAAAATTATTCCTCCGATTTTCTATTATTTATCATATAATCTTGTACAGATTATTGTTAGTAAATTATTATTAATATTTAAACATTATGTATTAATAATTATAAAAATATAGAAAAGATTGATTTACTAATGATAAAAATAATCTTATAACTTTCTATACAGATTTAGAACAGAAAAGTGTATCCGAAATCCAGATATTCAGATTGGAATATTTTAGTTTTCGGATCTTATTGCAATAATGCTATCACGCTTGTTGCATTATGATATATAATATATTACAATTCGTTTGAGAAAATTAATTTTCAAGCTAAAGCTAAAACTTTTCTTTTATTGTATTTGAATGTCAATCACAGCGTTAAGTATATAGCGCATAAAAGTTTCATGATGCATAAAAATCAGATGACGGATGGAATCGATAGAAACGTTAAAGTCTTTCGTTCAGAAATGAAGCCACTTGTCAGAACGTAATAAAAATGCAACGCGTCGCTTCAGAAAAAAGAAATACTCTGCAATCCACTTGTTATATTTCTCGATAATTTGACGTACGTTGCTATTCAGTCAATAATATCGATCAATATCGTTATATATTCAGTCAATGAACGGCAAATACCGTAGATGCCACTTTTCTACCCAAAACGTACAAACAGGCGCAATTTAAATGTAATAACAATCTCGACGAATAAAAATGTGCCAGTCGTTTATAAAACACACATCAAATACGGGACGTTTATTGAAAGAAAAACAAAATATGGCGATAAAGGAATATTTTAAATGAAATATCGCATTGTATGCTGACTGACAGTGAAATTCTGTCGTTTACGATTGCGAGTAAATCGTACACAGCTATCGGGAAGTGCGTGCGAGCTGTGTTCGATTAAACAAGAAGTTATGCTGATGTACAACATGTCCGCGTAACATAGTAAATTTTCCAACTGTTATGATTGCATGGAAATTCGTTTCCTTATCATAGCTTTCGCGATAGATATTTGCCAGATAAAACTAATTTTTCACGCTCCAACTCTTTAATTCGCACTTTATTCAAGTTTAACGAATTAAAAGTGCAGTATTGAAATACAGTTACGTATATCGTTAATCTGTTTAGTGACAAGTACGTGGTAGTTGAATAAATTTCGCTTTGTATCCGCCACTGTTATTGATCCTTCATAGCAATTTATAATTAATTACAAGTTCTTTTTTTATTTCAACATTGAGTATTGCCATTTCAATTGCAGTTTAATGAAAAATTGATGTCCTGAAATAATTTTGCTTCTCTTATACAACTGTAATGAAGAATAATTATTTTCTTTCCCTCTGCTATAAAAGAATTATCATCGATAATAATTAGCGAATACTTAAAGAGAATTACGATAATAATGAAAGTCTTTAAATCGCGTATTTAAAAGGAAATATATTATTTTTATCGTGTATTTCTGAAATGCTTATATTCAATATGCATAATATAATAATTGTATTATCAATTCTGACCAAATGTGTTACTGACTTGTGAAACTTAAAGAATAGAGTTTCATTACAAAATGAATTTTATATATCTATACACATACATAAATTCAAATACTTTTTATTTTTAAAAATGCTAAAAAATTTTTTATTTTAATTGGAAATCTTGCGCAAATTATTGAGTATTACCATACAAATTTCTTATACATACATTTCATTTTTGTGAACGCGTACTGACGCACTTTCTGTATTGATTAATTGATAATTAGGAAACTAGACACGCGACTGTTGTTGCGACAATCATTCACGCCCAGAGTGATCAATTTAACGAGGAAGACAAACTTTATTCTACGGACACGGTTACGGCACAAACCCTCGGCACAAAGATAGGTATTGGGTACCGGCGCTTTTCCGCGAGAGCGCACCGTGAATGAGGGTGGATGGCAGGTTTCAAATGCAAACTAAGCATTTCGCCGCGGGTCTAATAAATGTAAACCGCTATCCCATTGTAATGGAGGTCCATTGAAAAGTTTTGCATGGACCGGCCTCCTCGTTCATGAAAAGCCCCCAGGGACCTGACCATGGATTGTCCACCACCCCCCCGCAGACGACCAGATTTACACGAGGTATACACTACTGATATCCCACGAAACTTTGCAATTTTCTCGTTCCCGTCCGCAAGCTGTCTTCGGCTCGTGCACGCTACTTGCCATGATCGTTGATATATCAATTAATTTATATCGAGGTCATAATATCGATCAATATCTGCGGGCAAGCAAAACATTGATTATCATCTAATACAAAACACGAACTGACTTGTGAAATATTAACATTACATAACGTTCGTTTCGCATACTGTTAAAATACCTCAAATATCTCTTTTAGTACACACTAGCAATTTACTTAAATTATCGCCGCGCATTCCCGCTTGGACAAGAACGCTAATCAGTTTCGACATCACCTACCACAGAGAGACAGCTTAACGAGCGACCTTCGAAAATGTACGTCGATCGAAATGGAACGTTTAAACCCAGTGGAAGCCTATGTCTGGCTTCTATCGCGCGACCGATCGATGTTCATGAAGGAGGACAGCGTTAATGTAAATTCGTATGCATAGTCCGTTTGATCATACACAACGCTGACCTAACTATTCGGCACCTCGTTTGCCTTTGGATGCTGACGCGTGTGGTCAGTCGCGTTGGACCACATACGGGTTTGTGTGTACCGCCTGTGCCCGCCGATATGTTCACACCTGTGCGATCTCGTAAATAGATTTTACCGATGAGACACGCTTAATGTGCTTTAGTTCCGTTTGGCGTAATTATTGGAGTTACCCTGATTTGGAACGCTCATTAGAAGAATCGTATTTCCGGCGCTGTCGATCCTCTGGAATGTCCAACTGCATTCCACTCGAAAATTCCGTTCGCATCGTGTTCCGATCAACTTCTGGATGACATCTACGTGGTAACGTCGATGTGTGTCCCATATGTGGCGTGCTATGCGACAATGATGCATAGCGTTACTGCCGAATCAGGTCATTGAGTTGAATTACGACCATCATCATTGAAGATAATTTATTTGAATCTTGGACACGCGATTTATTATCATCTGAAAGACTAAAATTTTCTGATGTACAATCTTATGATTATTATTATTATCGAGAAAGTTGCATAACGCGTATCCACTTATTTAAAATTACAGATTAATTAATCAGAGAAAATTAGTCGATATCTTCGATATATATCGGTTTCTGCTTATTACAATAAATAAAATATGAATATAATATAAATATGTATAAATTATAAAAACGTGGTATTATGTAAAATATTGTGTAAAATATGATACAATATATTGTTTATAAAAAAATATATATTTTTCAAAAGATCTAATATATCTTTGGCATATGTCGCAACCGGTCGCAACGCACATAAACATAATTATATCATTAGAAATTTTGCGCATAAATCATTATCGTCTTCCTACGCTAAACTTCTCGAAAACCTGTTTGAGCTGCTAAAGTATATCGAGTGTGATTATCTTTGCGGATAAGAAGCGCGCTACAAAACAAAACATATGATCTCCTGTAAAAGGCGGCACCCCGGCGAAACTTTCGAGCTTCTATCGAGCGTGGAATCTATGAATTGCTGGACCTAAGATTACATTATACGATAACGCGGTGGAAAATGCTGCGGGGCGAAAGAGGTAAAAGAGAGAAAAAGACACGATATTAGCAAATGGATATAACGAACAAGATTGGGGGGATAAGGGTTTAAGGCATTTTACGGCGGCAAACGTGGAACTCGTTGTAGCGAGCTCGTAAAATTTTGACAAAGGTTGAGGACGTTGCGTCGTTGATGACATACTAAAGGATCTTGAATAATTTTTGGAACAGTACTCATTTCGTGCGATCATGAGCGTCGCGCGAGTTCTTAATTACCTGGACAAATTAATCGTCAGCCGCAGTAATCTCTGCAAGGAGACAAATCCGCGCTGACTCCAATCCCACGGCGTTATTTAAATATGAATTTAAATTCGCAGCGACATAAAAAATAATTAAATTTCATGGTTGCTTAATAAAAAATGCGGAACGAAATCGGAGAGACGCCATAATTTCGACTTTAGGTTTTGCTTTACGAGCGAACGTCAAAGAGACCGGACTTAAAGCGATCGTAAACACAATTAGTGTCTTGTAAAGATTCCGCGACATAACGTATATTCCTTTTCTCGTATTTATAGAAATTTAAGATCCATAACGACATGCTTAATCCGTTTAATTAAAATCCTGAATAATCATCCATGTATTCGATGTATATGCATGGCTTTAAAAATAAAACATACACGCGCCAACTTTGATGGCGTGTAGTTGTCTCTCGGAACGAAGAAATATTTCCCGTGATTATCCAGTATCTCTGTAAATTTCTTATACGCGAAAAATACCACGGATATATTTATCTGCCAGTTAGTAAAAATAACCTTTATTTGAACCGTTAACTGAAGTTTTGAAGAAAACTGGTTGATTACACGTGACACGCTAAATATTTCAAGGGACACGTAAACAAGAATTTTCGACATTTACGAGACTATGAAATATATACACACACGTCGTATATACACACAATCTAAAATGTTACTGCAGCACTGTGATACTCGTGGAAAATTATTAACATTAACGAAAAGTATTTAAAAATATATTAGATGCCTCTTATTAATTTATTAAAATTTATAAGATCACACAAAATGTAATAGAAACAATTCAATTATGAATATAATGTCTTATTTACGTTTCGTATGATTAAATATTTGAATTTGACTATGCTTACGCCTATTCATACTAAATATTATCTTACAAGCTTATCATACTCAGCTAAAGCGGTATAATCACAATATTGCTTTTAACAAGTATCAGGAAAATTACAATCGATCTACCTTGAGGCACGATAAATAACGTGTTGAGCGAATATTGCAAGTAATGGCCATATCTAATAACGAAACAAATTTCGCTCTTTCCAACTTGTCGAGTAGAGTTTACTTTATCTACCGTCCAAAGTAATTTTACTCGTGAAGCATTACTCTTAGCGATATCGCTTGTAAAATGGAGCACTATTCTTCTTCCTAAAACATACAGCTTATTCTGAAACATTGTGCCACTAAGGTATTCGCCGCTAACATTCCGCGATAAGAATTTACCACCGCGTTGCTTGAGCATTCTGGAAAGTATGGGTTCCGCGATTACAAGACATGCCTGTGTCAACATGTACAAATTATATCTGTGCCCAACCAACTTTCTCTATCTCTAAGATTGTTTCGCTCTAAATGCCCGTTGAAGATGCTGCACTAAACGTGCTATGTTGAAAGTGAAATCAACACTATTGAAGAAGATTCTGATTGTCAGTTCTTTAGGCATGCCTGTTCGAATGACGTGTACGTAGGTAGTATTCTCTTACGACAATCTAATGGAAAATGATTTTGTGCCTTCCATATGGTTGTTTGAAAAAAAAAAAACGAAAAATATTCATCTGTTAGATATAAATCTAACAGATCGAATCGCGTATACTTCACGAAGGTAGTGGTAATTTCTGTAGAACGCTCAAACGCATTACGTGAGCTTCGAACGTGGAAAGTGAAATTATTCTCAGACGTCCGAGAGAAAAGGAATCCCCGACACCGAAGGCACGCGCATGAATCTTTTAACGCCGTAAAATTTATCTGAAAACTGCGTGCATCGAGTGCGTAGTTAGCTTCGTCTTGTGCAATGTGCAATTGAAAATTGCACGTTTCTGTCTTATTGCTTTTTCTTAATTATACTTTTTATAGAAACGAAATAAAAAGTATATAATTAATATTTATATATAATTAATATATATATAATATATATATAATATATATATAATGCATATATATAATTAATTTTTAGTCGCGTAACTTGATAACAGAATTTTCACATAATATATTTAAAAAAAACTCTACAACATTATTAAAATATTTATATCTCATAAATATGTTTCGTATTTATAGTTTATATACATTTCAAATTTATCGAATTAAACGAAATAAAATTTTTTTCAAAAATATCAGAGATATGTATAATATTTAACAGAATAGAATTTTTATAAGAATCAGAGATTTCTAACATTTTACAGGATACAACTTTTAGAAATATCAACATCGTTTCTGCAACATTTAAAAATTAAACAGTTTTAAAGTAAAACGCGTGATTTGGAATTTCCGTGATTTTGGAATAGGTACGTTTGATGACAATCGACGCCACATCAAGTATTCACACAATGAAATTATTTCTGGCCATGTGAAAGGCATGGAACAAACTTCAGTAGCAGCTATGAATCTTTTAGCTCTTTTCTTGGTAATTGCGTGATATCATAATTACCTTCATTTTGTGACGATGGTCGCTTCTTGTTTAATTGGCTGGTTAGGCTCGCTGTAGATCATAAGTCAAAACGTTATCCCAAAAAAAAGATCACAGTCATTAGATGGCGGATGAAAGAATCTACATTATGGAGTCACAGGCCGGACGTATTGACAAGAACATCGATTTACTTGGTGAGAGGTTTATGAATTTGAATTCACTCTTTGTTGCTTCTCTCCAAGGCAGTTTTAGATTGTGATATATCATGCAGCTGTCTCGCCGAGTCCAGATAGTTGGTAACGATTATTAATGACGCCCAGGTGATCCTTATGATATCGCTGCATCACTTAGTGACACTCGATATATATATCCGGTATATCTTTATTGCATTTTTCCATTACGAATAATTCTCGATCAATATTGAGTTAACAGGTCTTATAAAATATTATATTAAAAAATGAACACATATTACTAACAATTTTAAATTACTTCTGACACATAAAGTTATCAACATTTTAGTTAACGATTCAAATATAGTATTCTAGACAAACATTTTATTCCTATATCCTAATACTTAAAAAATAATTATAATTAAAGTATAATATTATAATTGAATCTCGAGTTGAACGCTATTTTTTTTAAATATATTTTTTTAAATATTATATAGAAAATGCTTTCTTAAAATTATATTAAAGAAAAATTGTAAAACTAAATAAATAAGCATTATAATGACATTAATGCAAATTAGAATTTTAACTTGTGAATGTAGATGAATGTATTAACTTTCAATGAAGCATTAAACGTAATCGTGTCTGAGAGCACGAGTCAATTTACTTTCGTTTACGATTCGCCGGCACGGCGCCATACGATTGTTTTCAAGAAACCAATCGACGGGCGGTCTTCATTTGATTTCGTCTTATGTTACCTCGTGTAAACAGCGAACACAATCGTGTGACGCGGAAACAACTTTTCCTCGTGTACAAAATTGAAAGATCTCACCCTCTCGCGAGGAGTGGCTACAACATCATCGAAAGGGAACGGAGAAAAACGATCGAGGAGGACCCTACTATTACCACGTTTCCACGAAGGGATCCCGAACCACAAGAGGACGAAATCTTTCCTCTCTTTCTCTTTATCTCATTGGTCCTATCTCGCTTTATCATCCTCGCTCAATGCATCGCGCTCTCCGTCTTTTCGTCAGTGTTAAAAAGAGAGCATCTTTGGCACCGGGTCCTGTTTTCTCAGGGGGGGAGCAATTTGAAAGGCAATTTGTGCGTTCGTAAGAACGATCACGATTACCGGTAGAGCGGGACTAATGATGATGGCGGGGACTCCTTTCCATCCCTCTTGAAGTCGTCGAATGGACGACAGAGAGAAAATTTCGCGTGTTGCTCCATTTGCTTTTTTATCCTCTTCCGTTTCCTTACGATCACCTAAATCGTGTCCAGTCGAGAGTATCATAATCTTGTACGAGAGATCAGTATGAATTTCTATAGAAACTTGTAGCAGCTCACTCAACGTATAAAAATGCTCACATGGAAAGTAGCGGCGCAGAAAAAAGATAATTATAAACTCTTGCGCTTTGAATATACTTTACTTTCGTCTTTGATTAATCTCTATGTCGGTGTATCCAAGGGAAAATTAGTCGGTTGACAGATTGACTTATTGACACACCTGCTCAAGTTACAAGCCGCGGTAAATCGCGAGTATTCGACACGCTGGTTGCGGAAAAACTGGCTCGATCAGTCTCGAGCAAGTTGTAACGCACGTGTATACGCACCTGTCCGAGGAGTAATAAATTCTTACGTTTATACAGCTACTAAAATCCTGTTGCGAATTATAGGTAATTGCCGTACACTTATTATTAATTGCGAATAAAATTATTGAAAGTATCTGATAGCAACTCAGTCACTCAGATAAGTGTTAGAAATTAACCAGATAAATTTATCATTAACATGTACAAACATAACAGCTGAAAATATGTAATAAAATAGTCGTTACGTGATAATGATTACATCTTTTACGAAACGTCTCAATAACTAAGAATTCTCTTAAAGATACATTTGAAATAATTATAATGCTAAAATAAATTTTAGACTGTTAACTGTAATTATCAGACTATCGAACTATCAGAACAAGTTGTTATTTTTTTCCTCACAATTAACATATTGGCTCCGTCACTGGAAAGTAGTTTAAGGATTGCCCGCATTAGTCGTTGAAAAGGAAGAGAAAGGTTCGTACTAGGCAAGACGTGAGATAGCGAGTAGTACAAAAGGGAAAGAACGACGTCGATAACACCCGGAGCACGACCTACTTTCTTTCATCGCGGCCCGTCCGTTTTTCAATTTTCGATTTAGCCTGGTCGCCGATAAAGTAATACCGGCCATTCATCGTGACTCGCCGTGACTGCCGCGAGAGCCTCGCTAGAGGGAGAGAGGGTCTTCCATTACGCATTGATCCCCCTACCAATTCTCGATTTTTTCGTTCCTTATACATACGTATGCGATATACGGATCAGCACACGGACAAAGCTCACCGATTGGACCGATTGGCCCGCCGGGAATGAAAAGGGAACGCAGAAAAACGCATGGAAGATGGAGGCAGAGAGATATTTCGATTCGTTTCGCACAGGCGATTCCTTTGTCTCCCGCGTTTGCAAATAATCTTTCCGCTTCGTACCGATATATGAAATAATAATGGTGTACAAGCCGTTATAAACGAAAATCAAGTGTGTCGATATGATACGCATGTACACACGATATGTATGCATCAACAACGATACATCCACTCCTGAATGTTCGAATCGTTTTCAATATTTTGGTACTCGATATGAATTGTGACATCGATCTCATGACACTTATACATATCCCATTTCTAATGGAAAAACAATTAAAACTGTTATCATACTCCAGTTATAAACGTCTACGATAATTGATCTTTCCGTTGAAAAATTAAAAAATAATATATTTAATGTCACTGTTATATTAGATATACAAAGATAATACGGAAAGAACTGAAAAAAGATTACCAGCTATTAAATATTAAATGAAAGAAATTCTAAACAAATATTATGTTAAAATAACAAAAGATACTGTTATTTTTTTTTATATTTAGTGAATATTGCCAAAAGGCAATATATATAATATTGATTATGTTTAGTAATATACTGACACTTAGAGAAATATTTAGTATGAATAATCATTTATTACATTTCTCTCAGTATGCTTACTAAATATTTATAGAAAAGTAAAATTTTACTTTTGATTATCTTATTCGAATTTAACTAGAATTAATTAGAATTTCATTCGATATTTGATAGTTGTTATCACATTTTTTCAGTGAATAACATACATTAAAAGAATTTATTACTTTTTTCAATTATATTTGTATGGTATAATACAATTTATTTAGTGTAAGTTATATCTAATTTTCATCGTTAAATTCTATTCACGTCGCCTGATCTAATAATTCATTTTATCTGATTAAATCCATTCACTGGAGGAAGAAAAATGAGAGCAAACTACAATAAATGATTGCATAAAAATTTTATCAATAGATATTTCGCGAATAAGCGAGGAAAGTCTTCCAGAAAAAAAATAAATGAAGAAAGAGAAGGACCATGTTATTAAAAAAAAATGCGACCAATAGGAGGAAAAGACTAACAAGAGGATATGTGAGACCAAAGGGCGAAACAGGATACTTGTCCGACGTGCTCCCTAAAAATATTTTCTACTTCTTGCAGAAAACGACAAAGATGTATTCGTCTACGTATAGTCACGTCATCTACCTACGTGTGTGTGTGTGTGTGTGTGTGTGTGTGTGTGTGTGTGTGTGTGTGTGTGTGTGAGTGTGTGTGTGTGTGTGTGTGTGTGTGTGTGTGTGTGTGTGTGTGTGTGTGTGTGTGTGTGTGTGTG
>Ga0157364_1005555_pt1 | contig 12852 bp, 2 predicted proteins | sample AttsexASBM2_FD_111476 | JGI IMG/M metagenome (GOLD analysis project Ga0157364, IMG submission 111476) | Fungus gardens microbial communities from leaf cutter ant in Ribeirão Preto, State of São Paulo, Brazil - Atta sexdens ASBM2 | ecosystem: Host-associated > Fungi > Mycelium > Unclassified ... | reverse complement strand
ATATATATATATATATATATATATATATATATATATATATATATATATTTTTTTTTTTAAATAAAATTTTTTTAAACAAAATTTTTCTAAACCGATGTTCTCATATATTGCCAATATTAATTCACGTTTATAATATTTTCTTACAATGAAATGCAGGGCAAGAAGGCTTGGAGAGTCTTCCTCTGGTGGGCGAAACTTACATGCATGGCATATCTTGGCGTGCCCTTCCAATTACTGCGCTTCCAAGAAATAATACATTTTTACAAAAGTTTATATTTCTCCGGACATATCTTAGGGCTTATAGCCTATCTCGTCTTACGAACCCTAAAAACTCGCTCTCTTAAACAACAAACGGAAGAACACAAAAAGAAATAATTTTTCTTGCTTTATGTTAGCTTTAAAAAAAAAAAAAGAGATTCGCATTTCAACGCGAGAGAAACATGTTTCGATTTAACCATTTTTTAAACTATTGATTCACTAGAGGAAATCGGTTTTCAATTATTATTTGATATTTTTTTATAATTGCTATTTTTTTGTATGATTTAGTATTTTGTATGATTTAATATTTTCTTTATATTAAAAAAATCTTACGTAAACTGCTATACAAAATGTTTCCTAACATATGAAATGCACTTTGAATGGGAAATACTTACATAATGAAAAAAGGTCCTAGACATGTATCCTTTTGATTTTATTTCAGAATTATTTTATTCGTCATTTTTTTTCTCCAGTAATGTATAATTGCTTATCTTTATAGGAGTATTCGAAATAACCATCTTTGATTTGCAAAGCATGCAATTGTGTCAAAGAACTTCTCAATCTTTCTTCCAGGGCTCCGCTCCTTTCCCTACATCCTCACCCCGATTTATCCTGACCTACTCAATCTTTATCTGATTGTGAGATGAACTTCGGTTTGCGTGGAAAGTCATTAATTTCTGTAAGCAGGGAGGATGGGATAAATTTTGTGTTCTATTTATAAAAAATATATTTTGTTAATAACTTTTCAATGAATAATGAGTGCGGACTAAAACCTTCCTAGACTCACTCAGGGCCATGACTTTGACAATATATGTCAAGATCATCAGAGGTGGTCCGCTGTCTTTAATATTTATCGTATTTTATTTAGAATATTTTATTTAGAAAAAATAGAACTAAAGAAGAGTACAAATTTTTGCAACCGTTCAGAGATTCAAACGTTAAATGAAATTAATAAAATTATAAAATCGCTGTCAATTATGCTTTAATAATTTAAAAACTAATTATTTCTTTCCCTCCCCCGTCCCTCTTTCTCTCGTAACGATGCAAGGATCATTTTATTAATTTTATATCGATGTATTAATTTTTGCTTGAGTGTTATTATTATGATAATTTTCGGTATCCATGAAGAAAAATGCATAAAATAATGGGAAAGTTCAAGATGGCAAAGCGGCAGGCATGCTTACCGAGCGATTGTATATTATTAATTGGGTCTATAAGCAACAATTATTTATTTGCTCGGTGAGCAGGCTAGCCGCTTTATCAACTTGAATGCACCTAATGTAAAAATTAAACGATTCCTAAACGATCGCAAAAATTTGTACTCTCCTTTAGCTTCTTTATTTAAATAAAATATTCAAAAAATCAAAAAATATCTTATTTCTGAAAGAATGGTATGCTTAATTGATAAATTTTGAAAATCTATACGTTCTTTTTGACTTAATTGATGCAATTAACATTTTTCTTATCTTTTATATCGCAATTGCCGTACAGACATGTGTCAACAATTATGAGATATAAATACTTATACATTGAAATTGGATTGCAATTTGTAACATTTTTCGTAACTATTTTGCCAATTTGAATTAATTTTTCTTAATGCTCAATTTATTCCAAACTTCGCGAATGAACATGTAATCTCAAAACAGATCAGGCAACAAGCAATGAAATTCCAATGCGTCAAAAAATTATTCTTATATGTGCCGTTTTTTGTCCCTTGCGTCCTTGTAGTGATTAGTATAGATTGTATCGAACTTATACCCCGGAACTTTGATTGGCTCGTTATTCCCTGTGCTTTTCATTTGATGACACAAGTCGATACAAACATCATTCTATCCTTCTCGACAATCAGAGTGATAAACGAACACTATCGATTTGTGTTATCAAATGGAAAGTATCCATTGTTTATTGTCAAAATATGATTTTCTTTAATGGCTCACGTCTCCTAAAATAGTGAACGAAGGCCGATATGACTAGATCAAATGTCTTACGAGAAAAACAAAAACTAAAAAAAAAATGATGTAATGCCCACAAAAATGGCGAAGCCCGCCGAACACCGGGCGTCTGCGTCGATGTTGTCATACGGACACGCATTAGAACGAATGGATCATTCAAAACCACGGGACGGCTATAATTTCAATGCTTAAAGTTAGCAACACTTTCAAAAATATACAAGAAAAAGATATCCGATTCGAGATGTGTTCGCTGCAGGCGAATGATTTTTCAAAACTAGTCAAAACATTATATTAAAAAATAATGTTCTACTCTTTGGTTGTGTGTTCGGTTGTATATGCACAAACGTATGAGTTTTATGTGTGCGTAAAAGTTTTGCGATTCGAACGCTACCTATTGAGCACCATCAATACTAATTCGGAAATCTGGTTTTACATACATTTTCTAAAAGCCCAGTTCGGTCTCCTGGTTTTTATTCTTTATGATGCAATCATTGAAATGTTTTCTTATCTGATATATGTCTATCGGGAAACAATCTATCTATGTAGATAGATATCTTACTTCGGCTTACATTGATTGGCACCCGTTGCAATTAATTACCAATCACTCACAGTGCTTGAACAGTGGAAAGTCCCTAGGCATTGATCTGTAAGTGAGTATGGTCAATCGCAATGAGTCTATTTCACCAACCTCAGTTAATTGACGGTTACATGGGGCTCATTTAAGTCCACTTCCACAACTCATGGTTAACTCTTAACAAAGGTTCAACTTGTTTCTTATCTATTATATTCTTGAATTAAAGAGAGACAATGAATAAGTTGAACCTCGGTTAAGACTTAACTATGAGTTGTGAAATTGGATCTTAAATGAATCTCATGTAACCGTCGGTTAACTTAACGAGATTGATGAGAGACCCGTAATTAAAATCCGTAATCAAATGGGACACTTACATTTGGCACGTTCGTACATCAAACGTATGTCTATTTCCTGAATTGAATACTTATTCATTATTACTTTTAACGCATAGCAAATTGAATTAAATATTCTTAGCAAAAGAACAAACTAAAATAACTGAGTAAACGTAACGAATAAAATTTTTGATATCAAGGAAATATCGAGGAAATATCAAGAAAATGTCGAGCGTTACTTATAAAAGTAAATCAAAGCTAATCATTTTTTTTCAAACCCATGAAGATAAGCTACGTATTACTGGAAAACAAAAATGACTGTAACTCTGAAATAATTTCATATAAATAAATTACAATTTATATAAACTTTTATCATTATTAAAGTGTCTCCTATCCGCTGCCGAAGTAGATTCCATATGTTAAGAAATCTGTATATATAAAAGATATTTTATTTTAAAATCTGAAAAAATTCTGAAAAATATTTTAAGATGTTCTAAATACTTAAATTACTGTTTTGATATTGATAATAAAAAATGTTTTTTCGAAAGAAGTATAAATTTGTATAAATTTGTATAAATTTGTATAAATTTGTTTAAGTTATAATAATTACACAAACAAAAATGTTTTTTCGAAAGAAATAAATTTGGTCTATTTGTTTAGTTATAATAATTATACAAACAAAAATAATAATTCATTGTATACACAATGCTATGTATGTTAAATTATGTACATTAAACGTCGAATTCGTATTTTTTTCAAATCCATTAATTATGTAATGTATATATCTACTAAATTAAGATTTTAAATAGAATTCGAAAAGTAATTTCATTTTATGAAAATATTAAGTGAAAGTGATTCTACATTATTAAAAGAGAGAAAATATTTTTTAAATAAAAGACAGTAAGTGCTAGCTTTAAAGTTTCAAAAGATTTGTTTTCAAACCGAAATAATATATTATTCTCGGTTTGTAATTTTTAATAGCGACTATTGTTAATATTTTTTTACTTATCACGGTTGTTGAATGTTAAAAGATATCGCAAGTACAAATCCGAATATCACTTGTTAATGAATATCCTACACATCCTAAAATTTGTTACAAGATTATCTTACAGAGTCAGAAAAAGAAAATTGTCATATATATTACTAGAATGTAAAAGATATTCAAGAGCAACACTTCTAAGTTGTCGAGAAGAGCACATAATAAAAAGTCTATTTCTCTATTTAATACATTTTATTGATAATACCTTTCATATATTTTGCACATCTCCGCAATCCACCGCCGTATATGTTGTCTCTCTATAGAATAAAATTTTGTCACTTCTATAAATAATTTTATATAAAAATACTTACATTAATTTATAATGTACCCATAGGTAGATTGACATTTATACCTGAAAGAAAGACACGGAAAAAATATCTCAGGGGAACATTCAAGAGAGAGCCTTCGTTTCTTTTAATTATTTTTGGTTGATGTGGCGCCGCCGGGTATTAAACCTTTCTCAATCAGCCGATGTATCAACTGATTGTCTGAATCTGAGAAATGAGAGAACAATGTGTCTCGCTAATAAACTCTTTACTTTAATTTAGTCGATATTAAAAACTTTGAAATTACTTTTACATATCTTGAAATTTTCTAAATTTGACATTTTATTGTCGATATTCTCTAGTGTATAAAATGTATTGACAATTTATTTGACTAAAAGATTTGAAAATGCAAAGCAAAAATTCTGTAAGACATGTATGGAATAACTTATTTATCCTTGATCATTTGTAATTTCTTATTCATTGCCGATTAAAATAACTGTTTCGACTGAAAATTAGTCAGTATTAAGTAAGATATATAATATACAATATATTAATATATACATATAAATATATAAATTAAAACAATATAACAAAATAAAAATTAAACGTATATTTCCAATATACAGCCATGTGCAAAAGTATTAGGCACTTAAAATTTTCTCGCATTTTATGAAAAATTAAATAAACGACGAAAAAAATCTCAAGAGACCATGCATTTTAAAGTATAAAGATAGAGCTTTAAATCTGCGTTCGAATCTTTTTGTCTATGATATTTTGTTTCTAAGTTACATAAAATTGAAAAGTTACATAAAATTGAAAAGATATCTGCAATATTTTTGTCTCACTTTAAAACGCTATAAGTTCAATGAAACATCAGCAACTAAAAATTTAATATGAAAGTATCTGAAAGTAGGTTTCTTAAGCTTTAAAATACTTTTTGAAAAAAATTTGTACAATAATTTTTTTTTGCAAAGCTATCGAATTTTTTATTATATGAAATCTTATTGTGTAAAAATTTACATTTTCTAAAATATTTTTTAATTCGAAACTAAAAATATATTGAAAAAAGACAAAAGAGGAAAAATAATTGTTATACTCGTAAAGTGCTTGATTCATATAAATTTTTTTCAATTTTTTAAAAAATTTTATTCGATCATCAATTTTAAAAAAGTTTTTACACATAATGATAATTCGATATTTTTGCGAAAAATTATCGTACAAATTTTTTTCAAACAATATTTTGAAGCTTAGGAAGGCTACTTTCAGATACTTTCATATTAAATTTTGTTTGCTATGTTTCATTAAACTGTAGCGCATTAAAGTAAGACAAAAATATTGCAAGATATTATTTTTCAATTTTATGTAAACTTAAGAACAAAATATCACAAAATATCAGACAAGAGATTCGAACGCAGATTTAAAGCTCTATTTTTACGCTTTAAGATGCGTGGTCGAAAATCTGAGATTTCTTTTCGCCGAAATATTTAACTTTTCATAAAATGGGAGAAAATTATAAGTGTCTAATACTTTTGCACATGACTGTAAATTTTATTATAATAAAAATAGAACACTAGATCGAACTAGAAGCCTATACCGGTTAAAGCTGGATCTTCAATGCTTTTAAATAATTTCTATGTAAATTTATATACTAAATATGTAGTTATTTGAACTGCGCGCCGAAATGATTTTTCGAACTTATAAAACACACTCAACTATTATAATATCACAAATTAGATTGATAAGCAATTTAATAATTCATCCTATTAAAAACATGTTAACGTACTAAAAAAATGTAAATAAATTTATTGCGAAAAATAGAACATTTTAGCATATTTTTATTTTATATATGCATATATTAATATGTAAGTAAAATAAAAAAATCAATTTATTTTAACGTATATAGACGGAAGAAAAAATCATACAATTTATAATTTTTTATATCATAATTCAATATGTCTGTGTGAAGAAACTTTACAATATATACAGATAAATGTGTTTCTTTAAAATAATTTTATATAACAAATAGATATATTTTAAATAGATATATTTTACGTAAATTATATAGTAATTTTTTAATGGCATTGAATATGAATTATTTCAAGCGATCAGAATAAATGAGCATTCTTAATTTTGTCGATGAATATGCTATGGAAACGATCTAGGAGAACGAATTATATGTGAATGATTACGAATGATACAAGCACAGTCAATGGTAAGTTTTTTTATGAGAGGACATCGAACTAAAGATTCTTATAAGACCTTCGCGCAATTTCTTATCGGTTATTATTTATAGCAATTCAGTATCAAGCAATTATTAATGTTGTTGCGTTTAAAATAATTATAATACAAACATATATTTTTCGTTGTAAAAAAATTGTATTGTGAAAGGGTTTCACAATATAAGATATGTAAAAAAATGTTGAATATTCTCTTAATAACAGATTCTTTGATCAATTTAGATTCAATTTTTTTTAGCGGAGATGACGAGATCTCAATGAAGTGTAAAGTAACACGTTACTTGAACGCCATTATCGTTTTCGTTACTTTGTTTTATAATCGTTACATTTTTCTGTTTGTAACGATAATGTTGTTATATTTTTATAGTAATAGTAACGAATTCTGCAATTACTTATTATCGCATTTAATTCCTTATTATCTTTATTCAATAGATCACATATTTTTATATAACTGACTAGAAATATTTTATAACAGAAATTTAAATATCGAAAAATTATACCTCATATCTTAGGCTGCATTCCGATAATCACTATCAATACTGAAAATCTGTAGTGTATATGTACATGAACTATAAATTTTCAGTATTGGCAATAAATATTGGAATTGCACTCTTAATAACATAAATATTTAAAAATAATTAAAAAAATCTGCATTTGTAAATTACAAGTTCCTAATAACATATAGTAAAAAAATTAATGTAAAAAATTTTCAAAAATTTATTAGATACAAGTTTAATATAAAGAAAAACTTATATAAGCTATAAGACTAGCATAGAATTTTAAGTTTTAATATTGATTTTTATAATTAATTTTAATTATTAATCTTCAGTACTCTCATTTCGAAAAAGTCCCTATCTACTCACATCTTTGTTGGGATATTTGTATCCCAATTTTCTTTTGTTTATATTTTAGATTGTAGTGCATTGATTTTAACTAATTTTTTAAAATCTATCGTTAGAAGACTGAAAAAAAAAAGGAATTTTTGAGTTAGAAAGTCTAAAATGTCGTAGCATAAAAGATATTTTTAATAAGTGAAAAGGAATCGGAAAAAAAACGTTTGAACTGTGAAAATCGGAGGGGGAGGGGGGAGGGAATTACGCTAGCTTTGTGAATTCTGAGGATTAAATAATTTTGTAATCTAATATCTTTAACAAAAGAATAAATAGTAATGAATTTATCTTCAAAATAACGATAATGCGTTACATTTTAAAATTAGTAGCAAGTAATTGTAACAAAATACTTTTTACAAAAATTAACAGTAACGCTAATGATAACGCGTTACTTTTATAAATATAATGTTCCCAAATTTGAATCTCAATAATTTTCTAGATGTGATCGAAAGTGAAATTTTTTTATAAACTAAATTTTGGAAAACAAATTTTAAAAAAACTATTACCTTTTTTACAAAGGAAACTTCAGAAGTGTTTATCGAGTTTTTCGATGCCAATTTTTGGCTATTATTAAGGTAAAAAGAAACATACACATCGAGGCGTTCATTTAGCAATATGTGGTTTCCTTTTCGAGTTATTAATTTTTTTAAATCTGAAAAATTAAATAATTGCTCCGGCGAATCGGATTTGAGATCCAGCAACTTTTCTTTTTCTTTAAAATATATGTTCTATTTATTATTTTTTTCGAACAATTAGAATATCATAATATTTCCTACTAAAACAATAAAAAGTATTGCTAAATCATTAAAAATTAGTTCCGTTATAAAAATTATTAACGGCACATGTGTTTTGAGACAATCAAGTCTCAAAAAATATTTCTCTATTTACTGCAAAGAGAAAAAACATTTTCTTTCTTTGTTTCCTCGACAAGCTTTCCCTAAAAAATAAGCATATTCTAAATTTTTCGGATTTTCAAAATTATAACTCGAAAACAAACATCTCGCATGTTGAAAACGCTGCGACATGTTTTTTTAATCTCAAGAATCATAAAAAAATAAATATATAAACTGAAACTTGAATCTATCAGTAAAAAATATAAAAAAGCCTATCAGAGCCTACATCAGCTATTCGGTTGCACAGAAAACTCTTTATTTTCATGAATACAAAACGAATCAAATAAATGTTTCGTCCCTTTAATTTGGGTTCTTATCAATATAAAATATAATTCTAAATTACATAAGTAACGCAAATTCTAAAATGATGATTCCCGACAATTTAGCTCGATCTTCTTTATCCAAATGTCAAATTAGCTATGTAATGAATAGCCAAATTCTTTAGATTCACTATATATTTGTTTACGGAATTGTGACGTTGTTCTTCCTCTCCCCTCTTTCTAATTTTTATTTTTATTTCAATAACTACGTGATTTTATTATTTTGACTCTCATTTCATCTCTGACTGTCGATACGAGAATAAAGAGTTTTCTGTGCATCCAAACAACTGATGTAGGCTCTGATGAGCTTTTTTATATCATAAAAAAAATTGGCTTCGAAAAACTCGATGAATACTAGTTAATTAATATTAACGCGGGTTCTCCACGTTAATTAATTTTAAATCATTTTACTTTAAAAAAATTAAATTTGAAATTTAATATCAAAATTTTATCAAAACGAATTGGAAAATGGCGAAAGATGATTTTTCTTAATAATTTCATTAAGAAAAACTTGATACTAAAGTCAGTCAAAAGCTGTGCTCTGATATACACTGTCAATATTAAAAATTTATAGTATATTTATAATATATACGTAACATGCCCTATAAATTTTTAGTAGTGTGGCAGTGTACATATCAGAACACGGCCAAAGTTTGTCAAAAACATCCAACAGTTTTCAGACATTTTAATGTAATACTTCATATGAATATTCAATAATTTTATCAAAAATAAATGATCTTCGGCAGGGAATTTTTAGGGAGTTTTTGTTCATTCAAATTATATCAAACTGAAATAATCAGAATAAAACATTCTTCCCTAATTTTATTGGTTTTAACTTTCAGTTACCACACTAGTGCGAAATCGCACCAGCAATTTTTCAAAAAAAGTTTACTTTTCAATTTATTACTTTCCTAATTAATAATTTCTTACAATGAAATATTATTTTTGTTTAATTTTATTATTATCGATGAGTTCTCAGAAAAATTATATAATTAAAAAAACTATATAATTGAACTACTTTTATATAATTGAACTGCTTTTTTCGTTTCGAAGTTATACGTAATGAAAAATGGAAAAGCCCAATTTGCACTATTATGGTAATAATGTGGTGACTGTGACTAAAGTGTGATAACTGAGGGTTAAAGCTACCATACTCTACACACAATGTGTGCGTTGTGAGTTTACCATGAACACATGACTCCGTTTATCGATGATCGATCGATGAATATGACGTTCTGTAATCAGTCATTTCTATGTTCACGAGATCTGGTGATGGTCTGTCGCGCGATGCTAGAACCCGACACTGCATCCCTGACGACGCCCGAGGAAGTCGACAGTGGATCCGCGATGATTGTTAACTTGCAGATGAACTGGCATCTATCCTTTCTTACTATCTCTGTCGCTCGACATATCACTTTCTATCTCCCCGTCTCTCTTTCGCCCTGATTTTTTGCAAACCCGCAAAACGAACCGGATCACCAGACCATTGCATCGGAATGGACCGGACCGCATCGCACCGCATCGCACCGCACCACCAACACCGCTCTCTCTCGCTACTGCAAACTGCTTACAGCCCCCTGCTACTCGGCTTACTGCTTACTCTCAGCTACCCCATCATCGGCTACACCCGCGCCACGCCACTCCTTTCCACCGCCTGTGGCACCATAAAATTACAACTTAGTTATCAGAGAATATGGATGTTGAATCCGTGTATGAGAATAGTTTCTCTACTTTTTTTTTTATAGGACTGTAGGGGTACAAGTGCGAATAGACCGATGGAAACGAGGACATATTACAATCAAAATGAATTGATAATGTATCTTCGAACTTAATTGTACTGTAATAAGCAATTCACAAAGTCAACTTCACGTATTGTAACGTAGAATGTCTCAACAAGAGATTCACACAAAAAATTAATCTATACGATATTCACACTCTGTGCAAATCGAAATTAAGTTTAAACAAAAAAACAATCAATTACGGAAAAACAAAAATAAGTGAACACTATCAATAACTGATAATTAGTAGTTACAGGTAAATTCATCGAGGTGTTAAACTCTGATTTTGAATATGTTGTTCAAAGTAAAAAATACGTATTTTTTCATACGTATATGGCCATTAAGCATGTAAATAATTGAATGAAATTCATTGATATTGAAATATCAATGGTAATAAAATATCAATTCTGGAAGAAGATAGTATAGTCAGTTGAATGAAAATTTGAAATGCGACAATTAAAAAAGAAGCAAATAGCTGAAAAAAGAAAAATGAAACATACAAAAAGTCATTACACCACAGTTAAATTTGGTGACGGTTCATTGATGGTGGGGATATTTTTTCATGGAATGAAACTTTGGTATCAGTTAAGGGTATAATAAATACCAATAAGTACATTAATATAATAAATGAAAATTTGGAAGAGGCAACATGAATTTGGAGGAAGAATTTATTTTTCAACAGGACAACGATCCGAAGCACGTTACCAAAAAAAGTATAAAAATTTTTAGTAATTAAAGTATTAAATTACTCAAATGAAATAGAGTTCTGACTTGAATCCGATTGAAAATATGTGATGTATATTAGATTTCAAAATTCCCTTAGACAAGAGAACAAAACTTTTTTAATAACTTACATCAGTTTTTGAAGATATTGACAAAGATTATATGGAATTAAGTTTTATAATAAATAGTACACAACAATTAGAAGCCATAATTGCAGCAAAAAGATGATTAAGTACTAATTATCAGTCATTGATAGTGCCCACTTACATTTGTCTTTCCGTAATTGGTTGTTTTTTTTATTTAAACTTAATTTCGGTTTGCATAGAGTGTAAATATTGAGTTTAATTGTTAATTAGACAATCTGTATATATACATATACATACATACAGTGTGTTTTGGAACGACCGCAAAATATTTCATGTACAAGTAGAGCGGATTAAATTGAGTCAAAAAGTCTTCTATCATTTTGCAATTTTCGCAATAGCTAACGAGATATTAATTTCTAAAGATTGAACAAGTAAATGCATATCCGATCATATCAACAAATGCTCGCTCATCATCATCATTGCTAAGCGCGCGGGGAATTGTTTATTACAAACAGTAAACGCACCGTGGCGAAAGAAACTAATTCTAAGCGCCTAGCGAGCAAAACCGATGCGCATGCATTTGGCGATTAGCCAGACGGATACACGCTTATTCGGCTCTTTAGAAATTAATATCTCGTTAAATGTTTCCAAAATTTCAAAATGGTAGAAGACTTTTCAACTCAGTTTAGTCCGCTCTATCTATACATGAAATATTTTGCGGTCATTCTGGAAACACATACTATATATGTGTATGTGAATATGGATGTTTTATTTTAATTGACGCTTCAAAATCTTTTAAATAGTGCATTTTAGAGAAACACGTTTCAAACAAAAGTTGCTTGGTTTCGAAAGAGGCATAAGATCACATTGATTTGATCTTGAAGAATTGTTTGAAGTTAACGTGAAGATCGACATCAATTTCTTAAATGGAATTCCATATATTTCATTGTGTATTCTTAAAGCATACCTCAAGATCCTTTCAAAACACTAGTCAATGAAGTTTATTTTCATGAAGTGTATTTTTCAAGTATAATGAAAAGTACTCAATGAAAATAAACATGAAGCTTGAAAGTTATAATAGTTGACGCGGCGGCATTTGCATTATTCAAGGTATTCAACTGATAGCTCAAATTTCTTAAATGTTGTTCAGAATCATAACATGAATACAACATTGTTTAAGGTCAAGGCTATTGGAGGTCCCTCTTATTTTCATTTTTGCACTAAAAATTCATTTTTATATAAAATGTTATCAAGTCATGATCCTGAACAACATTCAAGAAGTTTCAATCGTCGGTCGTACATCTTGGATAATGGCCGGTATTGTAACTTTCTAAGCTTTATGATTTAGTACGAAAGTACTTAAGCATTTAATGAGAGAAAACTTCATTATAGTGTTTTAAAGTTATTTAAAACTTCATTATAATATTCTCGAGATAAACTACAAAAATATGCAATGAAATATAAAAGGTCAATTAAAATGAAACATCCAATATATGTGTTGTGT
>Ga0157364_1005554_pt1 | contig 12853 bp, 5 predicted proteins | sample AttsexASBM2_FD_111476 | JGI IMG/M metagenome (GOLD analysis project Ga0157364, IMG submission 111476) | Fungus gardens microbial communities from leaf cutter ant in Ribeirão Preto, State of São Paulo, Brazil - Atta sexdens ASBM2 | ecosystem: Host-associated > Fungi > Mycelium > Unclassified ... | reverse complement strand
TAATTACCTATGCTTATTTCCCTCACTTTCACAATATCAAATTCTACTGGATCTTCTTAGATCAGTAGATATAATCAATTATATAATATTTTATCACTCAAAAATGATAGCACCAATTTCTAATCATGAAAGTTCCAGATTTTCACTATTCCTAAGCTCTGAGAACTGATAGGAATTGTTGACAGTATAAAAAAGTATCTCATATCTGTCAAGAATACTGATAAAGTTACAAATTAGATTAAAATGGTGTCTTATATACTATAAGCTTTGCTAGTCTTTTTTTGAACACAAGATCTTTTGCACTTAATATTACTTTATCTTCTCTCTTCTATTCCTCAGTCTTTTTTTTTCTTATCTGCTTATTTTATCTCTTCCTAAGTCTTTCTCAATACCATCTTAGTATTAGGAGTACAGTATGAAGTATATATATAGTATTAGCCAGATATCAAAGCTAAGCTTAACATTGTGCACTTTTAGTGTAACTGGTTCAGTGGCTAGTCTGTTTCTAACACTTAGCCTTTTCTTGTATCTTCTTTATCCTTTCTACAAACTCTGTTGCTTTTTCTACTTTTCTTTTTCTTCTAATATCTGTTTCTACCCTCATTTCTCTTTTATAATTTGCCATAAATAGAAACACTTTGATTGCTTGTTATTTGTTGCAAACTCTACTGTCACTAACTATTCTAGCCAATCTTTTTGCCTATAATCAACAAAGAACTATAAGCATTGTTCCAGTTCTTGATTCATCTGCTTAGTTTGGCCATCTGCCTGATCTCCTCAAATCTCCTCTGATTGTAAGTTTCCTGGTTTGCTGTTATGATGTTGGTCTACTGTTATGATGAATCTAATTGTTTGAATTTTCCTTTTGGATAGGAAATACTTGCACATGTTGGCATTAGGAGAGGCCCATTAGGAGACATCAGTTAAGCATGCTCACCTGGTTTTTGGATACTCATATAATAATGCCTCCAGTTGCTGACCTGATGTATTACAACAGTGGTATTATATGCAATATTTAGTCTTGGGATTGTGCCTCACTTAGTATCACATGTACTACTCCCTGTGGACATCTCTTAGTCATTTACAGTTGTCCACAGTTCACTGGAACAATATTAACAACTTTATCTTAATAATATCCAACATTCTGTTTAGCTTCTTAGTTAATTCTGCTGTAAACTATGATCTCCTATTCAATATCACATTCTTTGGCAATCTATGCAACTTTCACATATTATTTCTAAATAGCCTTGCCAAATCCTCTACCAATGTTTTTTCTGTTATTACTACAAAATATGTTATTTTGAATAACCTATCACACACTACCAAGATCCTTCTCTGCCACTAATAGTAACTTAGTGATAAAGTCAACTGTCAAATGTATCCATGGTTTTTCTAGTATTTCATTTACTATTAGTTTTCCTACTAGTACTTCCATATGATTCTTTATCCTCTAGCACATATTACATCTATCTACATACTTCTCCACATCTTTTATTATTCCCAACTATCAATAATTTCTTGTTACCAACTCTATTATCTTTTATCTTCTTCTATGTCTAGCTACTAGTATATCATAATGTAACCAGATTATTTCCACTCTCAACTTCTCATCCTTCAGCACATATACTTTTCTCTTCTTTAATACTAAATTTTCTTCTACCTGTCATTTATCTCCTCTCAACACTTTTATCCCTGCCTTCTTTATATTTTCTACTACTCTAACTACTTCTTTGTCTTTTCCTCTAGCTATTTTTATTTTTATTATTTTTTCCTACATCTACTTTTTAATCCAGTCTCCTCTTAAGTCCATATACCTTTTCCATCTTTGTTTTTAATACATATTTTAAGATAAAGTCAAATCTTGACAAACACAATATCCAATGGACTTGCCTTCTATTCAAATTTTGCACTTTCATAAAATATTCTAAGTTCTTGTAGTCTGTTCAAATCTTGAACTTGAGTTTTACACCCATTAGTAGATGTCTTCAGTTTTCCAACTCTCTTATTACAGCCAACATCTCTTTATCATGGATCTCATAGTTTCTTTCTATCTCATTGAAAGACTTTGAAAGATAGGCTACTAGTTTCCATTTTCCATTCTCATACTCCATAAATAATATATATTAGGGTAACTGGGTAGAAGAGTAAAGCACTTAAAATCTCTAGGAAATCCTAAGTTTATTGTCTAAGAAATATATTGTCTAAGAAATATCAAACTATATACTTACCTTCAGGAAATCCCAAGAAAACAGAATAGGAATTCCTAAAGATAACAATAACTCTATATAATAACAGGTTTATTCTAATATGTCAGAATTCTGTTTACATAAGTAAGGAATAATGATACTTAAGTAATTAGAAATAGTTTAGAATAAAGAGACTAATTGAAAGAGAGCCAGAGTGTTATAAGATGAGTGTGTGGACAGACTTTTAGGATTAGGGTTAGAGGACAGAAATAGACAGTAGTAATTATTATTAGTCTATGACGGGAAAAGAGCATATGACCTAGAAGTCATGTGAGATGATGTCATAGGCCTAGAACAGTCTAGAGCAGTCTATAGGTCTAGAAGGGTCTACAAAGCTAAAAGAGCCTAGATAATGACATCAGGGAGCATGTATATCACATTGTTACCACATGGTCAACATATGGACATTAGGGCAGGATGCACAGTCTTGCACAGTCACTGCAGAGTAGACATGAAATAGACATATAGCCTTTAGGGCAGGAGGTACAGTAGACACATTGTTGTAGCATGGACCACTTGTAAATTATATAAATAGGGTAGCAATGCAGCAAGGGCTCCTTGTCAAGTTCTCTTGTAATCTCCACTACTGGATAGCCAGATAAGAGCTTTGCTGAAGTAAGCATACTATAGGGTTGTTATGACTAATGGTTGCTACAACACAGAGTACTTAGCAAGTATTTCTGGTATATAGAAAAGTAAATAAGTAGATGAGCAGATAATACTAGAAAACTTTGGAAAACCATAAAGCATTATGGAAGAGCAAGAAATACCAGAAAAGGAAGTTAAATAACACATCCAAATAGTGGTATATAGCTTGAAGAGATCTGTAGTATGAGAAAGCAGATAAGTGCAGATATTAAAAAGAATTACAGAATATGGATCAGCTGGAAAACACAAAAGAAAAAAGTCTCAAAAAAGCCAGTTCTCTTACATACATTAAAATAATGCTCCCATACTCTTTCAATATCTTCTGTAATTTTTCTATAAATAGTTTTCTCTTTCAGACATGTTTCTTACCTGATATAAGAATCTAAACTATATGGTATGCAAATACCCAGTGAAATTAAATATCTAGCAACTAATTACTAAGCAATAGAAGAAATAAATTGATAGAAAACTTATATATATTAAAGAATATAGAGATCATATAACAGTTAGAGTTCAAAAACCAGAACAATTTTGATAACACCATCAACAAGGATTTTGCATAGAGCTAGCAGCTAGCAATTTGTATACCCTGACTACTAGTAAATAGGTTTGCTATACTTGAAATAAATAAATATAACTCTGAAAATAGTAACTTATTAGATATATCTATTTGTTTATCTTCTACTATTTTTATAGCCTCTATTAGATAACCTTAGTAAAAAAAGAAGTTACTCATTGTAGTGTTAGTAGGTTAGAAAAGAGAGCTAGTACTAAAGAGAAATTAATACTATCTTTACTCTCAGTCTTATACTCCAAAGTCAGTGAAATCTCAGTAAATACTAGTAGGTTCTCTACTTATTTTATCTGACAATATCTACTAACTAGCTAGACTATTGACTACTATTCTAATTGAATTCTATTATATTTTAACTTAAAAAAGTTGTTTTACTCTAGATAAGATCTTAAAAATATCTATCATTCTCCTATATATACAGTTTACAATAGACCTACAATACAGAGCTTATAAAATATATATATATAACTGAGTACCACCCAATTTAATACTGAGTATATCTAAGTATAGGCTTGAATTTAGTTTATACTGTCTATAGTATATCTTCTAGTAATAGCTACCAATCTCTTGGGCCTAGTATTATGACCTCAGCTCTGAGTTAAGTAAAAGACACACTTTTGTATTGAGTAACATGAGAGAACTCAATAGAGTTCCTAAGTACAAGACATCTACCTTATATACAAACTACTAATAGTCTGTGCTACACTTCTTTAGCCCTACTCTAATAACTATGTATTAACTATGCCATATGACATCATTGTTTTTAGAATCTTCTTTGTCATTCTATTACATCACATGAGCATGTGACTTATGTGACTATGACTGTGATCTGTGATGTCACATCTTGTCTTTTTTTTTTTAATCAGCAATTTATTATACACAGCTCAATGACAGACCATAGTAGTTACTTTGTAGCTACATACATGTAGACTGATACAACATGAGAACTAAAGAAAACAATAAAAGAAAAGGAAGAAGACAAAGAAAAAAGTAGAAGAAAGAAACTACTATAAGCCTAATGGCTTGAACTAGTCTACTCCAAAGGAGAAAGTGTTGCTATTGTACTCTAAGAATAGAGTAAAATATGCTATTGTATCTCTCCTCAGATTCCAATAGTTGTTGAATCTTTTGCACTTGTGTAATATATACCTTCTTGTCTTGATGGAATATACACTACATGGACATGTGATGTCTTTGTTAGGGAAAAACCTAAGCTGATATTCATCAGTTAGAGTATGATTGACAACTACTCTTGTAGCTTTAGCACATAGTGAATTAGAATGGCCAAATTGTTTGAGCCATGGACCATCATTTTTAGTAGATAGTCTGAGAGGATTTAGATTACTGTCAAGTAGTTCTAGGAATTATCTTCTTTTGTAATCTGAAGCTTGAAAGAACATCTTCCAAAAATTGAGAACTGACTTGTCATCACATTCTTTACAGAAATTCCAAGATGATTTGCATGGGAATGATGGTAACATGGGAAACTTTCTGGTATCACTGTTGACCAACAAGTGTAAAGTGTCAAGATTGCAAGAAGTGGACTTAGTTTTTCTATTTTCTTTTCTCATTTTCTTTTCTTTTCTATTCATGTCATGGCATTTCTATTTTTAGAACTAGGGTTAGGATTAGAGTAATGAGGTCACATGGTCACATGACAAGTCACAAACCATGTGATGAAGGAAAGGACATAGAAGGTTCTAGAAGAGATGACATCATACAACATGCAACACATATGGTCATTTAGGGTAGGCTTAGAGATAGCTCGCACAGACTATTAGGTATTAGTATATAAGGTAGACCATCTTGTACAGAGTTCTCTATTGAGTTCTCTTATGTAAAGGTTCTTTCTTTTGTCCAGCCCTAAGGACTTAAGTGTCAAGATCATTGATGGTGGACGTTATTTTATTTTTCCTTCTCATTTTTATTTTACTTTACTTTTCTTTTTCTTTTAATTTTCTATTTTTAGAACAACTTGGGTTAAGGGTTATCAGTCATGCTGTCACATCAGTCACAACTTGATGGCGTAGTCACAAGACTGATCACAGGAGAAGTAGAAGGAACTAGAACAAAGTGACGTCATACAACATGGATACCACATGTTGGCCTCGTGTATTACTCATGGTCATTTAGGGTAGGGTGCACAGTAGTTAGCACGGACCATGGAGATTAGTATATAAGGTAGACCACTCTGTACTTGGAACTCTATCGAGTTCTCTTGTGTTACTCAATATAAGAGTTGTCTTATTGCTTAACCCTTTGAGCTTTAAGTCATAACATTAAGTTTGTAACATAAAGACTACTTGACTTTACTGGGACAATCCCAGAAATTGATACAGTTATTGATGTCTTTCTTGAAAAATTCTCTAAGTTCTCTAGAGATAGTGGCAGAATGAGTCTGATAGAGATAAGATAATGAGTCAAAGATTCTCTCAGCAGTATGGATGGAATGTGCTTGATATTAGGAATATTGATAGCTTGATTTATACCACATCTTATAGCAAATATCTTGACAATAGGCTTGTTATATGAGTGGATATATATATATAATATTAAAGTAGCAACACTATTTTGGATGCTAGCTCCAAAATAAGTGAAGACAGATCTGAAAAAGCTTCAGTAACAGTATTGTTGAGGTTTTTGATATAATTCTTAGCTTCTTGAGAATAATAGTAAAAGGAAAATTGATCTGAAAAGGAGTTAATGAGCCTGTTTTCAGGGGAGAACTTCTGATTAAAAGGAGAAAATGAGAGGACATATTCATTACAACTATTGTTTATGTTGATTAGTGGACTTCATAGCTTGAGTTTCTGTTTGACAGTAAGGCTTTTGAGAGATAGCCTATGTGGATCATGCTTGTTTGAATTGACAGATGTGAGGATCAACTTAATGATGTGGTTAGATGGAAGAGAAAACTCTTGTAAGTGGAATCTTTGATATAGTTTCTTGAGGTAAAGATTTATTGGAACAAGTCTTGCAATTACTTCAACTCCTATTGTTGGCAATGTGTAGAAGGCATCTGTTATCCATAGGGTTGCTCCTCTTTGCATTTTTCTGAGACTTTTAAGAGAATAATTAAGTGGTGTTTTGTTATAGTACCACATGTTATGACTTAAGTTCTTAGGGTTGGACAAAAGAGGAATCTTGTATAGGGTTACGCAAGAGAACTCGATAGTGAACTCTATACAGGATTTGTCTACCTTATATACAAATACCTAATAGTCTGTGCAAGCTATTTATAGCCTACCCTAAATGACCATGTGTATGTCTTAAGGTCAACATGTGTATCACATGTTGTATGACATCATTCTTCCAGAACCTTCTATGTTCTTCTATGTGTCATATGACTTGTGACTGTGTTATCTGATATGACCTGCTGTGTGACAGCATAATCTTATCACTCTAACCCTAACCCTAGTTCTAAAAATAGAATAAAATAAATCGAAAAGAAAATAGAAATAAGAAAAGAAATAAGAAAAGTTTAAGTCCACTTCTTTCATTCTTGACACCACAGTTAAAATCTGTATAATGCAATAAGTAATACACAGTACTTGTATAGCTATCTTTTTTGAAGTGGATTGAGTCCTCTTGTTGAATTGCCAAGAATTTTCATATACTTGATGGTTTATATAGCTTTGTTAGCATAAAAATCAATGTGATGATAAAACGATAACTTTTAGTCAAAGTAAAACCCTAGATATTGCTATGTATTCTTGGGCAAAAGAGTAGGGTCTCTGAGAGGTGAAAGGTCCAAAGAAGGGGGGTTAAAGTTTCCATGTGACCTAGAGAAATGAAAAACTTCAGACTTTCCATGTTTAACTACTAAACTAAACTTAGTAAGAAGGGTAGAAACAATATTGTAACTATAAAACAGGTTTGCATTCAAAACTTGGATAGATTTATGTTGAGAAATGAATAGACTATCATCAACAAAAGAAAGAAAAGAAATAGGGATTTTAAGATTTTTTAAGTGCTTTTCAAGAATATGAAAAATTAGAGAAAGATATAAAGCAGATAAGATGGGAGAGAGGGCCAAATCCTGTCTGACACCAATGTCAACATTACAAAAAGGAGAAGAGAAATTGTTCCATAAATACTTTGTTTTTCTTCCAACAAGATGGTTCCTGAAGAATATAGAGACTTTGGGGTCAAAGCCTACTTTGTCAAGAATTAGTGGTAAAAGGTGGTGATTGAAAGAAGGGAAGAACTGGGCAATATCAAATGCCAGCATGCTAAGAGTCAAGTCTTTAACCCAACCAGATCAGATAAAGTGGATGAGTACAACCCCCATGTCTGTTGTGGATTGATGCTTAAGTCTACCTAATTGACAAGAGTGAACAAAGTTGTTAGATATTGAGTGAAATTGAAGTCTTTCTCCTATTATTTTCTTGAATAATTTGTCTAATGTGTTAAGTAGTACAATAGGGTGAAAAGATTTGGGAGAGTTATATGATGATTTGTTTGGCTTAGAAATGATTACTGTAGTAGACATCTTGAAGTGAGAGAGCTAATGACCTAGGTTAATACAAGCATTAGCAATATCAATAAGTTTGGAGGAACACTCTTTATTTCTGATGATCATCTTAATGTGTCTCCATGATAACTTATCTGGTCTGGAAGCTGATGAATTGTTGTATTTTTCAATAGTGTGTTCTTCCTTGGAGAATGGGTATAGATATTTTATCCAACAAACTAGTATCAACTTGTTGACTTTGAGTGGAGTTAAACAACCTATGTAAAGCAATTCACAAATCATCTAGCTCGATGCAAGGTTGACCATTGAAATGAATTGCTTTGATAGCTAGGAGTTTTCTTTTCTTGACCCAGTTCATCAACTTCCAAGATCCACACTTCTTATTAGTGATTTCGTTGATTTTTCCATCAAAGAATTCACACTTGGCTCTTTTAACAGTATTCTTGAATTTCTTCCAGTCTTCAATCTGTTGAGATTTTCTATATGCCTCTAGATCAGTATGGCACTTGTGATCCCACCAAGCTTTGGATTGTTTGGTGATATTGACGACCTTGGAATATTTATGCCAGATTCTTTTGATATTATATGTAATCTTTTGTATAATAGCTTTCAAATTGTTTACATACAAAAAAGGGGCTGTGTTGATATTTATGATAGAATGAGTGAGCTCATTAATAAAAAGTGATTTTTCTTTACTATCCTTGATTAGGGATTATTTCTTGGTATGAACCTGTTCTTCAGTGATGAATATGTCAATAGTTATAGGAGTGTGGTTAGATGAAAGTCTCCAGTTGGAATGGATGTAGTGATTGTTGAATTTAGGATATCCAGGGCAGAGAAAAACTAGATCTAACACCAAGTTAGAAATCTGGGGATCATTAGAGTATCTAGTATGAAAAAATTCATAAGGTTCAGAAATTTCTAACTGAAGCAAATCCGTGATTTCAAAAAAAGTTTCTCTGTGATGAGAATGGTATAGAAAGTTTAAGTCCCAAAAGTGATCTCTAATATTGAAATCACCAGTCAAGATGAGAACATTACCAATTTCAACTTCAGTATCCTTTAGATACTTTAAAGCTGCTTGAGACAAATCAGAATAAATGTTAATCAAAAAATAAATAGATTTGTGATTGAAGAAAAAAACACATGAAATGTCTCTATATTGTAAAATATCATTTCTAAGAGAAAATCTCAGAGAAGAAAGATGAATGTTAATATAAGTGATATTCTAGAAGAGTATCAGGCACAGTTCACACTAGGATGAAAGTCTGCAAGATAGACTCAGAGATATGCAGACTTGTGGAATGATCTTGGCTTCAGCTTATGTGCTGCGCCATCTGTCTGCTGCATGGTTGCAACTTCAGATGATAGGAAAAAGTCTGAGATGGGAGTGAGTGCTGATTTGGTGTATTGCCATTGAACACCAGAGATTAAGTTCAATAAGAGTTATCTTTGTCAATTATCAAACTAGTGAATTACAATGTAACTACTAGTCTTATATATGAATCTCTACTATAGGAGATACTCAGGGTTCCTGTTATGGAACGCTTTTGACACTAACAATTTTTATTTTATTTTATTTTTATTTTATTTTATTTTATTTTTCTGATTTTATATTTATTTTATTTTATTTTCTTTTTGATTTTGGGTGACAAAGAGGCATGTGACATGACAGTCACATCACAGGTCACATGATGTGACATCATAGACCTAGAACATGATAGAAGGATCTGGAAGATGACATCAGGACATATGTATATAACATAATGGCCTTGAGTAAAATATAAGGCAAATATGAGGACGAAGCATAGACATAAGGGCAAGTTTAATTATTATTAGCACAGACCAGGCATGTTTTGTATATATAGGACTCTAATTTAGCAGAGACTCCTTGTCAAGTTCTCTTGTGAAATTCCCATATTATATCCAATCTAAGAGATTTACTCGTTTGTGCTGCCATTTGTCATTGTGATAAGTGGTTGCCACAACAGTTTCAGTGGTTGAGACACTGATAGAAGTAACTCCATCATGGAAGACTGAGTCAAATAGGAGTATCTCCACTGTGGAAGATGGAATACCCAAATGGTTGCAGCATCACTATAAGATATGTTGCAAGAAAGGTGGCTACCATAGAAGGCAGGCTTGTATAATTAGGAGATGATATCATTGTGGGGATGTAATTTCCAGACAGATAGACTTGCATATGACAGTATTCCCCCCTTAGGACTAAGCCTTTAAAGTCTTATTGAGTTTATTCAAAGTTCTATTGAGTTTATCTGAAAATCCTGTGATGGTACCTAGGTCAACAATACATAAACAGAAAAGAAAGTTTTTTGCTCTTGTTTCTGTATCATCAGGTCTTCTTCTGCCTCCTCCAATATTTCACAAAATGATACCAAAGTACTTGACAAGAAATAATAAGAAATATAGCAGAGACATGAGGAGCAGCAGCAGCTCCTGCTTCAACTGGAAGAAGTGGTGAAGTTACATCAGGCTGAGTGCACAGCTTAGAAAGCAAGGAGAGAAGTGGAAGCAAAGGCCAAGGAGGAAGCCAAGAGGAAAAGGGTTGCAAAGAAGAAGAAGAAGAAGAAGAAGAGGATGTTAGAGTACCTCCAACAACTTTGAGATGAGATGCTAGAAGAAGAGGCTACCCTTTTGAAGGGGGCTGAAGAATTCTAGGTTATAAGATCCAAGTGCAAGGAAATTACTGTAGGAGATGAGAAGGAGCAATGGCCCTCTAAGAAAACTAAAGGGAAGCAACAAGGAAAGTACCATAGGGTGCTACAGTCAAGATAGGGGGTGCTAATCCCTATGAGAGGTGTGTGAGCGCTAGACAGGATTGCCTGATGTACCACTCAATGTGAGTAGTTATTATTATTATTATTATTACTTTTTCTAATAATTTTTTCTTCATAGCTAATCTCTTGTATATGCCAGGTGCATTGCCCTCAAGCAGCAGTATATACCCCACACTAACACCAACACTCCAGCCATGATCCCCACTTATAAGAAAGTTCTAAGTGCCATTGAAAAGGCACTCCAAGAACTCATAGAGGAGTACTAAGGAGTCAGAAAGTTCTTCCAGGACTTAGTAGAGGGCCAGGAGAGGAACATGGCACAGTTGGAGAGGATTGTAGCTGCAATGGAGCAGAAATGGGGCTAGGAAGGAGAAAACAAGAAGAAGAAGAATGGAGATGATAAGGGGGAGTCCAAGGATGGCCTGAAGAAACTCAGGAGGAGAGGACTCTGTTGTTTGCCTCCTGCTAGAATAGTGTCTTTGTTTTTTCTTTATATCTGTTTTGTGATCTAAATGTGTAAGTAAGAAAATCAAGAAATAAAATGAAAAGAAGTCTAAAAGATTTTGAAAAGAAACTCCAAAAAGTATATGAAAACTGGGGGTTAATGAGAATAAACAGACAGAATATACTAAGGAATTAATAAAGGAAATCTCCATTGGAAAATGCACAAAGGCAGGGAACAAGTACAATAGCATAATTAGGACATTCAGAGAGAACCAGGCTTAGTAAGATATGTGATGTGGAAGTTGGATACCAAGTCGGCAGCATGGATGAGTTCAGATGTGGGAATCTATTCAGATTTATCTCCAGTGTCTTTATACTCTAGCCATATTACCTTGTACAAGAGTTTGCATGCCTATCAGCAATCAATTTTAGAATCCACTATCCAAGAAATTTCATATTCAGGTTCCCCATCAATTATAACCAGAGCAGAGGCCAGTTGTATTCTCTCAAAGAAAGTGTTGGATGTGGTGGGTTCAAGCATAAACATATGGAAGACTAGATGAACAAAGTGCATAGATTCTAGAAGGCAGAGGGTGAACAATAGTATACTAGGCTAGACAATGATTTCATAAGGTCTGAGATATTTTTGGAGAGTTTTTTTGAAGGCTGAGTAGTTTGAAAGAACTAAGCCTTGACAAAGACTTTGTCACCTACTTTAAAATCAGGAGTGGGAGAACGTCATGTATCAGTAGATTTCTGATAATGCTGTTGGGCCATGGAAATTTCAGCTTTGAGGGTACTCTGTAATTCATCGAGATCTACGGCGAAGTCACGGGCTCTGGAGGAAGCAATATCATATTCAGGGTGAACAGTAATGTTTGAATGATATTCCTTATTAACAAAGAATGGGAAAATACTGGTAGTAGCACTCGGAGCATTATTGTAGACAAACTCTACAAGAGATAGGAGTTCAGACCAGTTATCTTGCTGGTAGTTACAATATACATGGAGGTATTGCTTGAGAGTCTGATTCATGCATTCTGTTTGTCCATCATCTTCAGGATGGTAGCCTGAAGTGAAGTGAAACTGTATATTGAGAGCAGTGTCTAAAGATTGGAAGAAGTTTGACACAAACTCTGAGTCTCTGTCAGAGGTGACATGGGAAGGAACACCGTGTTTGGAAAACACATGAAGGACAAACAGATGTACTAAGTCTATAAACATGATAGTGTCATGGGCAGGAATAAAGATTCCCTACTTGATAAGCTAGTCAACTATGATCAAGATAGTGTTAGACCCAGAGGATGACTAAAGTTTCTTGATGAAGTCTATAGAAATAGAATAGAATGCTTTGAACATTAGCAATTTTTATTTTATTTTATTTTATTTTTCTGATTTCATATTAATTTTGCTTTTCTTTTTCTTTTGATTCATTCTGGATGATGAAGAGGCACATGACACTACAGTCACATGACATGTCATATAATATAACATCATAAGACCTAAAACATGGTGGAAGAATCTGAAAGATGATGTCAGGGCACATTGTCAGGCGCGGTTCACACTGGGGTGGAAGTCCACAGGATAGACTCGGAGATGAGCGGACTTGTGGAACGACCTTGGCTTCAGCTTATGTGCTGCGCCGTCTGTCTGCCGCGTGGTCGCAACT
>Ga0157364_1005553_pt1 | contig 12855 bp, 9 predicted proteins | sample AttsexASBM2_FD_111476 | JGI IMG/M metagenome (GOLD analysis project Ga0157364, IMG submission 111476) | Fungus gardens microbial communities from leaf cutter ant in Ribeirão Preto, State of São Paulo, Brazil - Atta sexdens ASBM2 | ecosystem: Host-associated > Fungi > Mycelium > Unclassified ... | reverse complement strand
TATATATATATATATATATATATATATACACACACATATAAAATTTTCTTCTGGTGTTATCATGCAATAAAAATTGTAGCGGAGAATATATGTACAGAAGCGTATCTTTTTTAGACTGAATATTTAGGACCACATTTCTTAATTGGCGTTAATCTCAGGCCTTTAGCCAACATTTGAGCTTCGAGGTCACGATCTTCGTTTTGATATCTAAAAGAAAAATAAATATATTTGTATTAATTTTAGAAAAATAATAATTTGTTAAAACGGTATATTCACAAAAATTTATTTAGTCCAATCATTTTCCTTCAAAAACATTTACACTTGATCTAGCTTCTATTAAAGAGAAATTTTAGATTAAAAAAGTAATTTTAAACATTCTTAAACATTCATTATTAGCTTATTTCTTCTTTTTACATAATACGAATAAATCATAATATATAACTTTTTGCATCTTTATTTTTTCAAAAAACTCAAAAAAATACACACACAACATTATTAAAAAATCTGTATAAAGAGCTATTAACGATTTCTGACAATAATTAATTAATATTTCCACTATGTGAATTGAAAAAAATATAAACAAATAAAATAGTTGATAATTTGAAAATGTAGGATAAATACTCAGATTTGTGAGAGAAAATAAAAATATGGACAAAAATATGCATTTGTAGAAGTAATATGTGTATCAAACACGATAATTTACACCACCTTTGTCGTTCTTCTTCTAATAGAGCGATTAAAGAATCCCTTTTTGCTACTATCTCTAACATTTCCGTTAAGATTTCTCCTTCCTTTTTAACATCATCACTGGTCTTTTTATCATCTGTGAAAATATATTACAATTCATAAAACTGTTGTATGCTATATATACATTGTAATCTAAAAATTTCTCGCTGATAATAATATGTTAGTAGTTTTATCATTTAAATATGTCATTTTTAACATTTTGTATGGTTTTTAATAGAACATTTAATGTTCGATAAATTCTAATAATTATCATAAAATAATAAATTAGTAATTAGAAAATTTGAAAATATTTACCATCGTCAGCTAAACGTTCACGCAATTCTTGTTGCAATCGTTCATGACGATCTTCCAATTGAACTTCTTGCGCACGCACTAGAAGTTCCTTTTCATATCTACGCAATTCCGTACGTTCTTTCATTAAATCAAACCATTCCCTGAGCAAATCAGCTTCTTCACGATTGGAAGAATCTAAATTAAATTATTTAATATTTCAGATTATATTTTTTTCCTTACACATATATAGAATATTCATTTTAATAATTAATATGTATCAATTGTTTTTTTAAAATTAAAAACAATTAAAGATCGATAAACAAATCAAATAGAATGAATTAGAAATTACAGTAATAGTAAATTAGATATATAAGCAGAATATTATATTCTAATTTTAAGGTATAATAACGAAGATTAAATATTAAAAACTTGAAAGGATCTATACATATGTAATATTGTATTACCTCCTTCACCACGCAGCGCTTTTTCGACACTTACGCCTCGGCTTTCTAATTCCTTTTGTTTTACTTCGGTTTCTTCTAGTTTCCTTTGTATTTCTTGGGCCATTCGTAATCTTTAAAATGTATTTAATTTAGCAGAATTTTCAAATTAAAACTGCACTACAAGCATATATAAGTATGCTCAAATTTGTCTTAGCATGTTCTCTTTATTTAAATATAATACAATACAAGTATATTATGCCTTACCTTTTTAATTGTGCTTGCCTAGTTATTTTTTTAGCAGTCTTCAATTTACGAGAAATGGTATTGCATGATTCTTCAGCTGTCGTAACTTTTTGCATGCATGACGCTGATAAAGCAGTTGTTTTAGTATCGTCATCTGATAAGCTGTCATCTAAAGCATAAAATTATATATAAATCATATCAATATATAAAATTGTATCACAATATTATTTTGTATCTTTATATCATTAAGGGCCGATTGTTCCACCTTTTGATAAATTTTACCTGTAAGGTAAATCTGGTAATCACGCATGTGATCTTGCTACTTACTCAACAAGTAAAATTTACCAAAAAGTGGAACAACCGGTCTCAATGAGATAATTAACAAGAAAAATATAAGAGGAATTAGTCCAAATACATTACTTTCTGTTTTGTAATATAAGAGTTATTTTAAAAAATAGCGTACAAAATATAATAACTCACAAAATTGTTAAAAATAACTCACAGAATTGTTATTTTATAATGATGAAATCAAATATAAATTTATTTACTTATTATCACAAAAAGTACAATGTGCATGTAATACAGATGTATACTCTGTAATTTAAATAACGTTACAACATATTCTCGTAAAATGAAGATAAGAATACTTGTATAAGTTATACCTGCTGATACTTGAGTGGTATACGTAGAATAATTAAGCGGTGGTGGCGGCACAGGTGGTGGCTTTTCAGTAAAGAAATTTCCTACGAGCATATCTTCGCATACACTTTTAGGTCTCATGTCGCATTTCGATGGAATAGTTTTATCAATCTGCGTTTTACGTACAAAAACAATATATTATAATTTTCTTTCTCAGAACACTTCACATGTTAATAATAATATTAATGATAATAATAATAGTAATAATACTTACTTTTCCTTTTGACCCTCTTGAAGTCAGTCGGAAGACTGATAACTTGTCCTTCTGATTGGGCGATGGATTTGTTTCCTTTTTGAAGAAGAAATCTGACACCGCCTGTATAATACTTTTTCTTCTCTCCGAGTCCTTCGGTTTTTTGTCCCGTTTGATTACCATGCTATTATTATCCGAAAGTGATAGACCTGCAGTATTTAGCATCTCGTCCATCGATTTCGCGCTAGTTGCTGGCAGTTTTTGAAAATTGATTTTTTTTGCGATGTTTTTCATATTATCGGTACTTTTGCTGATTTGTAATTTCAGCTCTGAATTATGTATTGCGCTAAAGTTACACGATTTAATTCTCTCAGTCTTCGGCGTATCATCCTTTTTCGTATCGTCCATTGAGAGTTGTTTCCGCGTCACCTTCATTCTTAATTCCTTGATTCTGTCTTCAGGACTTAAACCCAAATCTTCATCGCTTTTCATTCTAGCTCGTTCTCGAGCATCCAGTCTGGCCTTTTCCGCAGTCCTCCTCGCTTCCTCGTTTTTCAATCTTGGTGGCGCAAGTGGCGTTTTAAAAGCATCCTCTAAACTAGTAGTAATCGACATTTCATCTGCCTTCTTTGGAATTTTTTCTTTGGTTTCTTCTTGATCGGTCTGTTCACAAGAATACAAAGACATCGAAAGATTCGACGATTTACTCGCTTCCCCGAAAATTGTGTGAGTAGGACTGTTTATTGGCGACATTATAGAAGTAGGCACAAACTTGTTACCAACGAAAGAAATATTAGATAATGACGGTTTTATCGGTGATAGTCCGGTGGTAAAAGATGAGGCTCTGGCAGCTCTTCGGGCCTTCTTTTCGGCTGACTTTTGTTTGTGAGCCTCAAGTTTATCCATTAAAAGATCTTGAATAAGATCCTTTTGCTTTGACCGTTCTCTTGTAATTTCTTCAAGTTTCCTTGAGGTCGCTGGTGAATTGATACCATTATTGTTATCATTTACACTTGTTTCTTGACACTTAGTCTCTTCAGTGATCATTTCTGTGGTGCGTGTCTGCGTTACTAAGTTTTTCGAGTTTTTTCGTCTTGATTTTCTTACGTCAATGGAATCCTTGGCGTTGCTAAACTCTGCGATTCGAGATTGCAATCTCTTTACGTATTCTAGATAGTCTGGATTGTTAGAATCCGCCTTGGCTGATTCCTCGTGTTTCTCTATCATTTCTACAGGAACTATAGACACCTGAGGATTAATCGGACTGGCAAGCACTGTAACGACTTCGCTAGTAGTCGTATCCTCCGCTGGTTCAATAAGTAACAGACTATCTTCCTCCATCGATTGAAGTAATTCTTTGTTAAAAGCTTCTGCTAATTGTTCCCGCTTTACGTTCTCCTTAAATTCATCTTCACCTTGTTCCTCAGTTCGAATTTCCGGCTTCATTGATGATTTACTCATAATAGGCTCGTTTAATTTGCCCATTACATCCTCCATAGTAATTGGATCAATCTCAATCACATTAGCGTCCTTGAAGCCTTCTTCTTTCTCTTCATCATACGAGTCATTTTCCAGATCGAGTCTCGCTATCGGTGCATCAGAGACTGGTAGATTTCGCGTGTTAGTTGAAACAGGAATGTTGGAAAGAGTCGTCTTGACATTTACGAATTCGATGTAGCCTCGATTTTTCAGCATCGCGATATTCGAGGCATCTTGGAGACTGTCATCCAGCAGTGACTCATTATCCGTGTCCATGTAATTAATATCTTCGCCATTGACTAACAGTTTTGACGTATTATTGTTCGGGTATTCCTGTTGATCGACTACCCGACTATCAATCTTGGAATAGTCGAGTTCCGTATTCTCTTCTTTAACAATTCTAGCAAGTGTAGAGGATAGTTTTGTATTATTCCTTCGTACAGTGATAAAACCAGGATCGATATCGAGTTCTACATCACGAAGGTCTTCAGAAACCAAAGCTTCCCCGTCGCGAGCCCATTCGGAAAATTCTGTTTCAGTAAATGCTGCGGTGGTAATGTCGTTTTCCTCAGAATCGTCTTGTTTATTAGACACTGCCGAAGTTTCGGAAGTAGAACTACTGCAATTACTCCTCTTGCTGTCATCCCGCAAGTCTAATTGTTCCATATTATTATTTACCATTTCAATAGTATGTGTATTGTTAATTGAATCATGTAATCGACAATCCTGCAGAAAGGAGACTTCGATAGAATCTGGTTCGAAAGTCTGGCCATCGTCGGGATTATAATGTTTGTATCGATCAATTTCTTCATCCAATAAAAGATCGCCATTGGTACTGTGAATCTGCAATCTAGGCGGCGAAAGATTTACAGCAATAAGTTGTTCATTCTCCATTGCTTCGTTAGAATTGGAGGAAGATAATGAATCACTATCTATCTCAGAATCGCCCGAACTGGCATCCTTGTCTTCATTCTTCTTACTCCAATCCACTTGCGGCACGATAATAGATGTTTCGTGAAGGGGACTACGCGATCTAAAACTATTACTTTCTTCCATATTGTTTGATAGAATTTTCTCAACATTTTGCGAGCTTCTTATATCCTCTATGGCGTTTTTCGTCAAATTATTAGTTTGCTGAAGAAATATTTGTTCGTTGATTAACTCCTTGTCTTTCATCGATGATTCACTGCAGATATTGGGTGCTGTTTTCGATTTCAAGATACTGGATTCTTTCACTAAATCAGGTAATTGCTGCGTCTTGGATGTTTCTATCAAGGTTGTCGGTTTCGCGATATTATTTGAATTTCGGCAGTGCTCAGATGATAATTGTCGAGAAAATAAAATTGTAGGTGATAATGGAGAAAGCGGTGGATTGTTGATTCGCAGTTTACTAGTACCTTAAAAAAATACAATCATACACATAAAAAATGTTTTTCAAGAATATAACATTTTATAAATTTTTTTTTCTTTTTTTAATAATTAATATATGTTATATAGTATTCAGATATTTTAGACTGTGCGCGGATAAAACAACTCGGGGATGATATTAGCCATGACTCATACAAGGCATTATAAGGCTATAGGACTTTGTAACATATTACCTTAAATTTACTGTTCACAAATTATTATTATTATTATTATTATTATTATGTTAAAAACTCACAAGTAACACTTCAATATAGAACATGTGTGTTTATTAAGTTTGCATACTAAAAAAAATATCAAAAAAATTATTTTTAATAAATAAATTGAATTTCTAACAAAATAATAATAATAATAATAATAATAAAAATTTGTAGACAACGTATGTGAGGCAATATGTTTCAAAGTCCTATAGCCCTATAGTACCCTGTATGCGATTAATATCATCCTTAAATTCGTGAGCGTTTTATGTCTCCGCGGTCTAAATGCTATGAAACAAAAGAAGCGGGGATGATGATGGGCAATATCAGTCGAAATGTGTAATTCGGCTGCAGGCCTGTGTTTTGGAAATTTTTAGAAATGTTATAAAATAATATAGAAATTAATATATTGAAATACTATTAAAAGCATAAAAGCGTAAAAATAAAGATACCTTGAAGAAATGCCTGCATGGTAGGACTAGGCTCCGGCGCTGGATTTAACAACTTTTGATGCTGGGAGATTGCATCGGTAAAATTTCTCAACTTCGTGTCCACATTAGATGTCGAACCTGATTTTATGACGGAACCACCCAATGCTGATCCTCCCAATAAATAACGTTTTTTCAATTCTAAAGAGAGCCTCGAAGCGATTCCGCCAGTGGAATGAGTACGATTCAAAAGATAATCTCCCTTTCGTGGATTTAACAACGGTATGCAGTTATTTGTGTTAACAGATGCTGGCACATTACAATTTACTTCTTTATTCGATTCCATCTTAATATGGTCTTCCAAAAATCGCTCCCTAGTGTCTTGTTGTTTCTTATCTTGTATCAATTTGCCATTGATCGAAGAGATCACCTTACTCTTTACCTGTACCTTCTTCGGTTCAACATAAGCGCCTCTCGTTTTCCGCACATAAGAATCGTTGATGGTAATTTCGGGAATCTCATGCTGTGTCGGAGTCGCTTCATCGTGCTCGAATTCAGAGTCGGTCGAAATCTCAGTTGCGGAATTTTCCACACTTTCGTCAGTTGATGCATCTTCCGAAGATACAACCTACAGATCAAAGTGTGCTAAATGAATGAAAATTATAACAAATATATAATTAGAATAATAAGCAAGAGTTTAGTAAATTAGTAAGTATTGAGTAAAGAAAGAAAACACAGATGCTAATGTTCTGATTATGAGTGGATATATTCTGACATGTGTTATTTCTGTAAATAGTGTTTATATATATGTATAAACCAATATTTTATCGCATATTTTATAAGTAAAACAAAAACGTGAGACATTTAATAAAGTACTGGCTGGTGATAATTTCTAAATGAATTAGTCAATATTGGTGAGCAAACTCCTACTTTTTTAAAATAAGCAAACACAAACGATTAATGATTTAAGTCAATGTTAATAATAAATTAGTTCAATAACACACCATTCATACACAACAAGATGAATTACCTTTTTTTTCAATGCTCCTTATATAATTGGTCGAAAATTGGTTAAAAATTAGCCCCATTGAAAATTAAAAAATCAATCACCATCAGCCAAGAATTTTGCTTGTACTTTTTTTTACTTTATTAATACATCTCACAATTTTCCCTAATTTAAAATTACACAACTACAATATCTATTAAAGATGTCTAAGAGAGAAATTATCAATTATATAATGTATCAATTTAGAAATCTCTGTACCTAAATTGTAAAATCGCAAAAAAAAAAACGATTAATAAATAAAACAAGAGCCATGAATCAAGCTGTGTGTCTTCCAACAAGCGACATAAATGATACAATGGATCATTATCATCCTTGTTGTTGCCAATGTTAAACAAAGATGACATGATCATTATGTCGCATCATGTCGCTTGTTGGAAGGCACATTGTTATATATTAAATCTCATATACTACATATAAAAACAAACATTTCAACCTCTAGCGGGTTATTCTCAACGTTTAAAATTCACTTAAAACTATTAAAAATGTTGATATGAAGAAAAAAATAATAAGAATAAAATAATCATTCCTAATTCCTGTTTTACATTTTCGATATAAACAATAAAATAATATAATATAATAATTCCTAATTCTTGTCTTATGCGTTTTATATCGTTCGCAGTTCTTCTTTTTGGATGGCCAGTCATTCAATTAATGATCAACAATAAATAAAATAATGTGTAGATGTTTAATGGTGTGAATCAAGTCTTATGTGAGCAGGATAGAAATACTTGAATTGGGCGTCCATTGTTATGTAAAATGTATTTTATAACAATTGTGTAATTTAATATTTTTGGCAGTTTTGCTGATGAGAACTCAAAGAATTCGCTTAATTATATACTTGTAATGTATGAAAACGTTAATAATAATATGTCATATTAGACAAGAATTAAGGATATTGTATTATTTTATTGTTTATATCGAAATTACGTGTAAAACACGTAAAAGGAATTAGGGATGATTATATTATTTTATTATTTATATTAAAATTATTTTTAGTAGTTTTAACGTTTTTGGCAAATTTTAAACATTGAGAATGATCCGATAGAGGTTAAAATGTTTGTTTTTATATGTAGTACATAAGATTTAATATATAGCATTAACATCCAGGTTGGCCCTTTCTTGTTTATTTATTAATTTGTTCGAATTAAGGAATCTTATTATATTAATTGAAGTATTGTTAAAATACGGATTGGTTTAATATATAAGTATATAGAAGTAAAATATATATAAATATAATCTATCAATATTTAATAAATTTGCAGTAAATATGCAGAATAATAAAATATAATAACATCGGATCACTTAAATAGATTTGACCAGTCTAAAACAGTTTTTCAACAAAAATTCAATTGTATGCTATATTTTTCGCAATTCTTCGCACTTCTTAGAATCATTAATATTAAATGTTTTAATAAAACTCAAAAGAAACCTCAAGTTTTATATACAAAGCTTTGATTTGGTAAGAATAAGAGTATTTAATCGTATTCTTGAAACTTAATTTGCGAGAAATTATTTGTTTTTAATTATTTATAATTTGAAAATTATTTATGTAGCATAGAAATTTTCATAAACTTTCATAAATTTTCATAAATTTTTAAAATTTCATAAATATTCAAAAATACTAAACAGTTGTATTAGTTAGATAATTATAATAAAATACGTATATAAGTGAAAGCATTTTTTATATAAAGCATTACATTACAAAATAATTTAATAATAATAGCACAAATATTGTTATATTAACATTATGAAATTACGCATTTATCTTTCTTTGAGTGACTATTTCTAGGAATAAATTTGATAGATTCCTCAGGTATATTTGACAAATGCGAATTTGTATGATAAACTTCTTGAGCCGACATTACACTTCTGCTTTGACTTTGTAATTTTGACATATCGGTAATATTATGATTTTCTGCTATTATAATATTTTTATCTTTTATAATTTCATTATTGAAATTCGAAAGATTTATAATGTCCCGACTTTGTAATTTTGTGACATTTCGTCTTATTGGCCTTTGAACATCTATTGAATTAGTATCAGGATTTTGAATATCTTGACAGTGAATTTTCGAGACATCATTAACATCTTGATTTATTACTTCTGAAACATCCTTAATGTCTCGGCTCTTAATTTTTGAAAGCTTTTCCACATCTTGACTTTGAATACTAAAAACATTATTGCTATTCTGACCATGTAATCTTGAAATATTCTCGATAATTTGACTTTGTAGTTTTGGTGTATCTTCAATAATTTGATTTCGACATAAAAGTTTCAAGCTTTTTTTTGCCAATTTTTTTCTTACTGAAATTGCAGGCGGAAAGAGTTCAGTGTTAGAAATTTTCAAATTATGATTCTCTATTAAAGTCTTTTGCAAAGGACTAATTATATCATAAGACACATTTTTTCGTTCAGGCCTTTTAGGAACTTCTTTAATCTGATTTTCTGCTAAATTATTATTTATAATTGTATCTTTAATATTCACAGATGTACTTACTATTCTCTCGACGATTACTGTCTTTACTGCGGACTCATCTTTAGATGTCATGTTTTTTAATTCAGATAATGATTTAGAATAACTGTTAATATTTTTAGGAAAAACCCGCGGTGTATCTTCATTTAAATTAGTATCGCTTTTATGCAATCTATTGTATTTGATAACTTTAATCGTATTATTATTTAATCGTGAAGAAGCAGTTAATTTTCCATTGAGAAGTGTATTATTTTCGAATAACACATTTTTCTTTGATTTATCTTTATCCATGTTATTACTTGAAATATGTATTTTGTTAGTTTGTTTTTCATCGCTATTACTATTTATTGTTAGTATGGTTCCATCTAAATTCATCGTGTTCGCTCTTTTTTCTTCATTTTCTGTATTATTTAAAATATTGGTTTGTACATCTGTTTTAATTATATTGTTCTCTTTGATTATATTGCCTATCATGTTGCTGTTTAAATTTATATTATCTTTCTTTTCTTGATTTCTTCCATTTATGTCACTATTCAGAACATAGTCTGGATTAATCCTTTCTTGTTCTTTTCTATCATCTGTAATATTAAAAACGTTATTTTTTACATCTGTTTGCAACGTATGTTGCAATATATTAGAAATCATAGCAGTAGGAAATTTGAAATTGTTAGTATTTATATTCATATCTGTATCTGCATCTGTATCTGAAATATTTTTGTTCTCTAATGTAGAAATATTATTCGATGTTAGTGGATCAATATGATCATTGTCAATATTTAATTGAGAATTTAATTCAATAAGACCATTTCTTATTAAATCTAAATTATCGCATGCGATTTCCTTTTCATCACTACGCACTGCTTCAAATTCTGACAAATAAAACTGAGAACTCATCTCATCATCTTCCAAATTTGCAATTTTACTTTGCTCCAAATTTGCAATTTTACTTTGCTCTTCGATTTGATTAAATTGTTTATCAATCACATCAATGTCATTCTCGTCCAAGTTGCTTATTTCTTCGATATCAATTTCTAACTTTCGTCTTTCATTTTGTTTAATAGCGATTATGTTGGAAGTTTTAGATTTGTTACTATTTGAAGAACTGGTCTTATTAAAGTATTTGAGCATTTCCTCTGCATTTACTCTATTGGATAATTTAGGCTTAATATGTAACTTTACCATTTTCAGATTAGATGTATCTTCAGCTCCCTCACTTTGTATAGGACCTTGACCTTTCGAAACAATTTTTTTATTCTCCGTAAAATATTTACTCATCTTCAACTTGGCATATTCAGTTGACAGTGGTCGAAGTTCATTTCCTATAGCTTTATTCTTTGCTTTTCTTTGCTTTAAATCACGCTTCAGCTTATCAAATGCGTTACCAAAACTTGGAACACTACGCGCTTCTAGGGGAACCAGTAATCTCGAAGTTTCTAAAGATAGTTCGTCAACAAGCTGTATTTCTTGTGTCGGAGATGGCGATGTCACTATTACTATTGGGTGTATCGACTCTTGTAATACGCTCGCAGGAGGTATTGAAGTTGTTGAATGTATGCCAACATTCTTATCAATAATATTGCTTATACGAATATTATTACTATCATCAATAAACTCAACATTCCTATCTTTGTTAATAAAATAGCTGTCCTTGCTTTGATTAGTAACACTAATATTTTCACACTTAAATATTTCTATTTCTTCAGACAAATTAGATTTCGAGTATTCTAAATCGTCCAAGTGATCAGTAATAATTGAATTGTCATTATACAACATTTCTACCGATTGATAAATCTCTGACGATGAAGAAGATAAAGAATTTTTGTTTTCATTCAAAGAAGTGATCACACCTGGCAATTCATTAGCATTAAGGATAGTTTCGTTATCGGAAATCCTAGAATCCTTGCTTGTTTCAATGCAAGGTATATCTGCAACTGTAATTTTCGCAACTGTTTCTAAACCAATTGCCAAACTATTTAACGCGGAATCTTCTTTCAAATTATTTGTAGTTAAATTTAATGAATTCTTAACTAGATTATTTCTATTCCAATCATTAATATTTGCATTGAAATTAATAGAATTTGATGTAAGACTTCTTATGTTAACATCGAGGGTATTACTTTGTGAACAATCGTCATAAACTTTATCATCTAATTCGTCTAATTCTAGTCGAATACTTTCATCCACAAAACTTTCGTATTCAGAATTACAATCTTCTTTGTCTAAGTGACCAAGAGCAATACTTGTTAAAAAAATCAAGGACTCACTTTGATCCGAAATCGGATCAAAGTTATCGTTAGTGTTATTTAGCATTGGAAGAGACATGGAATCAGTTGCGCAAATTACATTTTCAGAAATTTGCGAAATAACATTGAGAGATGCACCATTTTTATGAGTGGAAATCATACTGTCTTGATCGTGTATACTTTTAACTAATTCATTAGAAATTAATGCTGTCTCATTGGAGAATTTTCCGAAAGTATTTCTCTCGGATGATAGATCATTATCATTTGTATTCATGTTGGAAATTGTGGGCGATGTTACTTTGGATTCGAAAGAAATGAATGACTCTTGAATTATAGCGGGATCTATAGAGCCTTGAGATTGTTTCACCTCTGTTTCCGAACCGGTATCGGTATCACAATTGCGCGGTGGCACCTTCAACCATACTTCCTGCTTCCGGAGCTCTCGCGCACGTACGTCTTCCTCATCTTCGGTCGCAGTGCCGCTTTCATCGTCTAATAAAGAAATCAAAATATGTTACAATATAAATATAAGTTAAAGAATTTGTAATATAAGCTGGAGAATTTGTTAAAATTATCACACATTCTGTTCTTTTTTCCCTTCTGTTCTCTTCGTTTTTTATAATTAAAATCGATACAGAGAATATTTTCATTATGAAAATCGTGCTATGTAAAATGAATAAAATTATACAACATCAATTAATAAGTTTTGTGCATGAGTACATATATTTTTATATATGTATGATAAAAGTTACCTTCACTAGTATATTCATCACTAGAATCTTCATATTCGTTGCTTCCAGTGTCAGATTGCCCGATTGTAGCATGTGGATGCGAATAGCGCAATGTCCAATTTTTAGCTAATTCAAGAGTTCCTTCAGTCGTTAGTGGTTGATCTATAGCTTCCTCAAATACTTCATTATCTTCATCAGAATCACTACAAAAAAT
>Ga0157364_1005552_pt1 | contig 12857 bp, 6 predicted proteins | sample AttsexASBM2_FD_111476 | JGI IMG/M metagenome (GOLD analysis project Ga0157364, IMG submission 111476) | Fungus gardens microbial communities from leaf cutter ant in Ribeirão Preto, State of São Paulo, Brazil - Atta sexdens ASBM2 | ecosystem: Host-associated > Fungi > Mycelium > Unclassified ... | reverse complement strand
CTTTAAGCGGAAAAACTTCTACACATTTAGTAAAACAATCGACAACGACGAGCAAATACCTATTTCCAGCAGAAGTTATTGGTAGATGCCGGAAACGTCCAATTGAAGTCTTTCGAATGGGACATATAATATAATTATATAATCCCCGAAGAAAAAAGGAAAGAATTTTCAAATTGTAGAGCAATTGGGAAGGACATATTTTATAGTTAAGAAACTTAGCGATGTTGTATACTGTATTTGCAAGTCGAACAAGCATAAAAAATTGTTCATTCGGATAGACTGGCGCCTTATTTAGAAAAACGTTTAGGAGAAACGAGCTAAAAAGTTAACAAATCGGAGAACTATCACTTAAAAAGAATTGTAATCTTATGGTGTAAACTGCGCGAGTTATTTTTCTTTCTTAATTGCTGATTTCACGTTCACGCGGCACATAACGCGGTTTCGGACGGAGAGTATCTCCCCGACGCTTCGGTGAAATCATTTTGGACGCCTCACAGTCAATCCAACGAGCTCATCTTCCACATCAATGAACGCGAATTCAAATGTTTTTGAACCGTGATTTTTTCATGGGACGGAGAGCGAATGCCGAGGCGGAGATTGGAGGCAGAGGTACTACAATATATCATTGTTTTGCTCTCTCCCCCTTTTCCAAAAAGAGAAGAACCAAGAGCGCAAAGTCTCAAGAGAAGAGGCAAGAGGATCCTGCGTTCCCTTCATGAAGACGGGGGGATGCCCGAGCAGATTTCGTTTTATGGGGGAATAAGTATCCTCTGGGGGGAAACTGAAAAGTGGTTCTGCCTGAAAGGGAAGAAGGCATCAAGAATAAATCTCGAGAGGAAAGTCGGATCTCGAGGAGACCAAAGTTCAGGAAAACTATTGCAGCAGCACAGTAGGGAGCTCCGAATTTCTTTAAGAGGCCAACGTTCTTGGAAGAACCATAATTGTCAGGACGACAATTTAAGGGAAGGAGGGCAGTGTTATGCCCGTGTCGGACCGACACCGTAGATTGCCTCGTGAAGTCCTGAAAGTCGCGTTGCCCAGCGACACGTGTCTCTCGATCTGCTTATTCTCTCATCGATCGTGTGCTCTGAGCTTTATGTGTGTATGTGTGTTCTGTGTTCATTTCACAATAAACTCTTCTTGTTCTTTTTATAATATCCGTTTCTGTTATTCATTTCTGCGGGTGGGAGTGCGTGAACGCATTCTCGCGAACGTTCTCCGCCAGACGCTCAGACGTAACAATAATATATACTTAACGCTTTTATAATTTGTTTCTATTAGAGTTGTTTCATGACGTTATTATTCTTCTTTTAAATTTTGACTTCATACGTGATGACTTCTTTTTTTCATTACTACGCGGATAAAAGGAAGATTATTATTAATATTGAGGATACAATCATGATATTATGGATTAAAATATGACTCCTTTTGACTATATTGCATCATTGTTTTCTATATCTTATGGTATCTTCTTTAACTGACAGCGATAGTTTTTAATTTATTTGTTTTCTGTAATTTAATGATTGTAACGACTGAAGGGGACTGCTGTATGAGTCGAAACATTTCGAATAGTATATGTGAATAACTTTATAGTAATAAAATTAGTCATCTATTTTAAGCTTGTATATTACTGTTTATTTTGTCATTGTTCAATAGGATACAATCGATTTTCGTAACATTCACGTTCAATTAGTTTTAATCGGAGAATTGCTTCGATCGAATTCGATAGAATACTATCTATTTTCGTAACATTCAATGAATTTTAATCGGAAGACATCTTCGACCAAGTGCAATAGGATACTATTAGTTTTCGTAGCATACACTTTCAATGGATTTTAAACGGGAGGTATTTGTAGCCAAGTTCAGGATTCTATCAGAATTCATGCGATCGATAATTATTGGAGTGTAATAAAGAATTCATGTACCAAGATTAATAGGATTTTGAATTTTATAAGATACTATTTCAATAGAATTTAATTGGAAAACATCATTCGAAACTAATGAAATTCCATTGGATTTTATATCATACGACTTTATGGCTTTCGGAAATTCTTTGAACAAATTTAATGGAATTTTATTGGATTTCGTAAATTATGATTTCAATAGATTTTAATTACTTCACTTTTATCGAGTTTAATAAGATTCTATTGGATCTTTTCTGAAGCGCTTAATGAGTTTTAATTGAAAAGTCGCTAGTACCAAATTTAATGGTATTCTGCAAGACTTTATAAGCTACGCGTGCAATAGTTTAATCAGAAAATTGCTTATATCGAGTTAAATGGAATTCTATCAGATTTCGTGTTTTGTTCAATGAGTTTTAATCGGAAATTCTTTGACTATATTTTATGGAATTTTATTGGATTTTGTAGTTAGATTATAAGATGAATAGATTTTAATAGGAAATTCACTTACTGAATTTAATGAGATTTTATCGAATTGCGCTAGATACGTGTTAATACAATTTAATTGAAAATTTTCTTACGCCAAGTTTAATTCTGTAGATTCTATAGAATTTTATATGCTACGTGTTCATTGGATATTAATAGAAAACTAATTTCATGAGTCTTAATCGGATTTCATAGATCAAGATCAATGGGTTTTAATCGAAAATTTATTTATACCTTTTATTTATATTTATATTTTATTGAAATTCTATCAGATTTAATCGGAAATTCTCTTACACGAAGTTGAATGAGATTATATCAGATAACATTAAACTCATGTAAAAAAATAGTTGGACCTATCATTAAAGTCAATGAAACTGAATTAACCTTTTTTTTATTGTAAAAGGTATTAAGGCATTTGATTGTCACAAGCGTGCGATTAGCTCAGTTAGTGTATTATGCTATCGTTTTAGGGATCATAGGTCATAGGTTCTAATCTCAGTGACGATGCATTTTCAAAAATTAATTGTAATTAATAAAATAGAATGTGGAACAAAACGTGAACCCAAATTAAACTAGAAAGGTGAAAAATAATAATAAATCATGTAAAAATAAAAAAATTTTTTTTTCATTATTTCCAATCAAAACTCGTTAAACACATATCATATGAAAACCGATAGAATCCCATTAAAAACTGTGAAAACGCATTTCCAAAAAAACCAATAGAATCTTATTAAAACGTATTTTCGATTAAAAATCATTAAACACATATCATATGAAAGCCGATGGAATAAAAAAACTGTGAAACCGTATTTATTAAAATCAATAGAATCTTATTAAAATGCGTTTCTGATTAAAAACGTTAAACACGTATCATATGAAAGCCGAATCCTATTATATCATTGCGCAGCTTTCCTATTCAATCCCATTGAACAAAATAAAATTTAAGCGTATTGTGTGTGAACTCCAATAAAATCTCATTAAATTTTAAAAGTGAATATCAAAACTTTTTAAAAATAAATTGTATGACCATCTATCTCATTGAAATTGCATCATAGATAATTTCATTTGAATCTATTACATTATTGTGGAAATTTACCAATTGATTTTTCTTTTCTGCGAGGGGAATCAGTCGGAGATTGCTGTTGCGGATTTTGGATTCAAATCCATAAGAAATTTTTTAAACGGTTTTAGTGGATTTTTTTAAGCAGGGACTTTAAGCTTATCGTTCTTAAGCGAATCTTTGAAACAGGTCGGAAACACCATTGAGGAATCTCAACCGATTAAGGAAGAAGTCAGAGTTATAAAAGACAATCAAAAAAAAGAAAATCTGAAGACAACGAAGATGATGGTGATGATAAAGATGGTGATGGTTTCTGGATGGATAATACATGGCTTCAATTAACTAAACAATCACTGAAAAGATTATTTGTAATGAGTAATCTATATATATATATATATTACTCGTTACAGGTAATGAGTAAAAAGTATCGCATTACAAATAATCTGTTCTAACTCGTTGTATAACGATTGAGTGACTTTCCTGATATTAAAGTAAAAAAAAAAATCTTCATAAAAAATGTACTAAAGTAATTAATTTATATACTCTTTATATAAAAAGACATTAAAAACTACAAAAGCTATGATATTAGGTATATAAATTTATCTTTTTGAAAGAGGTATCAAACACTACAAAATACGTGATATCAGTATAAAACTTTTAAAAAAGGGTAAAAAAATGCATTAAAAGTGCATATTCTTCGGTTCTTCGGAAAAAAATGTATTAAGTTGATTAATTCTATTTATAAGAAGACGTTAAACACTACAAAATATGATATCGGTATACATTTATCTTTTTAAAAAGAAGGAAAAAAGCGTTGTGTGTACGTGCTCTGCAAAAAAATTTTATTAAATTAAAAAATAAATGATGAAATCTAAGTGATACGTATTTTTGTATCTATTAAAATCCCATAAATAAAAATTCTACTTAATTTGAACGTTCAGGCGTATAAAAGATTTGATATTAATAATACTAAATTATAATATGTAAAAATTATTACCTTACTTAATCCAAATCATATATGACTTTGATTAAGAATTACAACTTAAATGATAATATATCTTATTTAAAAAACTAAGCTATTTTTGCATATTTGCCACTTAGTTAAAATTCTCTGTATCACCCAGTCAAGTGGCGTACTCGCATCTAGCGCGAACGGTTTTTCGCACACTTGACAATGCGTGTTAAATTTTTCCCGATCGTCTAGCGTGAAATCTGTCTTGAGTACATTAGTCGAAATTATAGACTGTACACTATGCGCTAGATTTCGGAGTTCTTCGAGCAAACCACGCTATACAATCCTTATCCCGCTGAAACCGATTCTTCGATAGCGAGTCGTCATACATGCACGTAGTACCCAGTGCTGAATAAATTGTGTCGTTGATATGCATAAGTAGACGTTACTAAATCCTTCTCCGTCTTCTCCAAGGCATATTTCAAATTGGCGTACACAACAAATGCAGTAATTGCTGAAGCTGAACTACTTGTTATCCTCGCTCGACAACTTGATAGTGCAGTTGTTAAATTTTCTGCAGTTGACGTATGTTAAAGATGTTGAGATTTTCAAATCTTTTAATTTAACTCAACGTCATTGAAAACTGCTTTAAAGATTTAATATCGTCATATAATGAGGATATGAGGTTTCCTGTATGCTTTTTAGGTGAGTATAGAGCGACTACCATTGACCACGCGTTGCCTAGAAATTGCACATTAATCATTGCTCTCTTTATTTTAATTTCTCGCGGTAAGGTGGCATCCCGCATGCAATGGATTGTACTTGTTCACGTTCACCGTTTATGATATGCGACAGCGTTCATCCGCTATTGCGTTCCTAGCATTCCTCCTAGCAATATTAGAATAGGCTCGATGACGCGCAACGCGTGCTACTCTTCTTTAATTAATTAAATGGAAGAATTCATAATTTACCGAATTAATACTTTTCTTCGCGCGTTTATTACTTGATACGAATTCATCATTAAATGTAGTGTTTATCTTAATATTATCATGTCTCTGCATAATGTCTTGCTCAGGCACTGTTTCTCTTGCGTATTCGAGAAATTGGCGAGATTCGATGTGTTCAGAGTTTATTATGGTACCGGTCAATATCGACTATTCGAACTATCGAACGCCGTATTAATCTCGCGCCATCGAAGTCCCGCGTTGTATCCAGTATCCACTTGCACAAATCTTCTGCGCACCGAATCCTTCAAACTTTCAAGCCGTGTGATACGAATCAGTGATTGTCTATTACTGATTGATAATTGCGGACGTTTAACATGACTCTGATTTTTTAGAGATTCGATAAAATTATCACAATGTTGTTCCCACGCATGAAACTTTTCTCGCGTATTCAATCGAGCGGCTTGCGCCACTAAATCACGTTTCGTTTGCTTCTTATTAAAATATACTCTTTTTCACAGTCTTTCCACTGAAAACTTTCGCGAAAATTAAGCACTCTGATACAGTATTCCCAAAAAAAAAACTTCGAACTCAACTACTGACTCAGTATATCTTTTTTGTCTTACACAGCATGACAGAGTTTGCATTATTTAGTATGCTGCAAGTTTTAACATGTTTCCGAAAGGCGATTTTATCGCAGTCGTAAAGATAAGCCAAAAAATATTTTGAAGAGAGAGCATGGAAACAGACATGTTTTATTGTCATTGGCGCCGATCCCTTAGATAAAAAAAAAGGTTCGATATCGTCAAAGTGCATTTTTAACTTATTAGTATTTTCTAGCTTATTAGTATCCTTCAACCATTTTGCAACAGTTCTTCTAAATATATGTACAAAAAAAACATGCCCCTCCATTTATAAGATGTGAAAGGGAATACTGTTTAAGGGGGTATACTTAGTTAGGAGATCAAAAAAGATGAATTTTCTTTATAAAAGTGAATTTTTTTTATAAAAGTATATGCACATATTTGTATGAAAGATTTTATGTTCGAAAGAATCTACTTTGACAAAGTTTTCATATTTTTTTAATGTAAAAATATTAATAAATAAATAAGTTATATCTAATATCCGGAAAGTCGTTTTCCAAAACCCGCATTTTGCGGTGATTGCCATTCGGAAACAGGTTATCTGAAATGAAAACATCCGAAAGAGTTTAGTTAATATATGAATTTATCTAATCTTTAATCAATTGATATTTTCCAAAAAATTGAAATAGAATAAAATAGCGACTATTCAAAGTTAAACTTTCAATTTTCATGAAAAAAACGGACATTTTTCGTCCATTAAAAAAAAGAATGCATGGGAAAAAAATCATTCGATTAAAGACTAGATTTACATGTCTAAAAAAAGCATGTAAAATTTCAAATTGATCGGTGCAGTGATTTTTGAAACATTTTGGTCACCGATTTTGAAAATATAATTTTGAAAAAAACGCGTTTAAAGTTTCAAGTACAGTTTACTACTAAATAAAAAATTTTTCAACTTACACAAAGTCATCTATTCCAGGACCATTTAGTATCCTCTCTTGAAGTTGATACTTCTAAGGCTGCGTTCGGAAACATCATTCTACAATACATAAGCCATAGATCATAAATTTTAAGTCATAAGTTAGAAATGAACCAATCACAGTAGTAATTTTTGACTTCTGATTTATAACTTATGGCTCATTGTAGAAGGCCTATTATTCTTAATCGATGGATTTGATCAATCAGTTTTAATCTTACAAACTGGCTATTAGTTACCGACTTCCAACTATCAACTCATTGTAAAGTCAACATAACAGATTTGACAATTAACCATATTCTGATTGTAACAGGTCTTATTGTAAATCCTTAAAGAAAATTGACATCAATGATATAAAACTTTAGATGCTGGATATTGCTTCATTCAAAGCTCTATTAATTCCTGCGAGATTTATTGTCGATCTTAGAATAATTAATTTTGTTCTAAATAGTAGTACTGGACACATACAATTTTACAACATTTATACAAATAATCTGTTGTATAATGTGCGTAAGATATGATTAAAGACAGAGCAATATAAAAAAAAAGTTAGAATAAAAATAAATAAAAAAATAGTAAAACTTAGACAAATTTTTTAATATAACTGCTCAAAATTTTTTGACTCAAAAACGCGATATAATTGTCTTTTTCTCCCATTCCACGGAAAAAAAGAATTTCGATTGTTCGATTCCTTTATGCATTACATTATGTGTTATGCAAGTCTGTGCTGCGGCCATAACACACTGGCTCACACCGACTCCCCTTGTTTTTCGCGCAGGTGGTTTAGTGGCTTCGGTGTGACTCTCTCGACGTTTCCGAACAATCTCACAGTAGTGCACACCGAGTACACATAAGTATTTTCGAACGGCTGATATGTATTAGTGGCACACCAGTGAGTGTTTCCGAACGCAGCCTAAAATATCAATTTGTTGCTGACGACGTATTCTTCCTTCTATGCTTTCCTTCTTTCCTTCGTACTAGACTACTAGGGTCGCTCCAATGGACATATATTCAAGATCATATATCTCCATGAAAATACAGGGGATTAACTGAAATTTTCAGGAAATATTTCTAACATTACATACTTAAGAAAATGTACATCGCATAAATATCTAAAAATTGGCATCAATGCATTATTTTATACTATCATAGTAGTATGTGATTTTTGAAATTTCTGAATATACTCCTTTAAAAAAAGAGTTCGGATAACGTCACCGTTTCAATCACTCAGAGGAATCGAATGACAAAAGTTCTTGAAAATGTATAATAAAAAGATGAATTACTATGTTTAAGAAGATAAAGCGTGAAATACGTAAAAAATACATAATTTTACATGCTTTTTTTTACGTATCTAGAAAAAAATTTCTATAAAATTTCTATAAAGCTTTTTATATATTTTTCTGCAGTTTACTTATTTATTATTCTTTTTACAGAACATCTTACTCGAAACCACCACGCAACTCATTTTGGGAAAGAGATTCGCTCCAACACCTATCGCATAAATATCTAGAAATTGGCATCAATTAATTATTTTATATTACTAGTATGTATTGGAGACAACCGAGGCAATTATATTTCCCGTGGCCCATACAATGATTAACAATAATACAACGTGCAGATATGGAAGAATTCGTGCAATCAATATCACTGGCTACACCGTGGAAAATTCATGATCTTATTGTGAAAATTGTCAAAATAACAAAAACATAGTAAAATTTACATCGCTCGATATTTCTATATACATGAAGCCTTCAACCGTATTATTTATGCTGGATTTCGAATATTGAGCATGCGAGTCATTGGATAGTGCAGAATGTACAAAAAAAGTTCGGATAACATCACCGTTTCAGTCACTCAGAGGAAATCGAATAACAAAAGTTCTTGAAAATGTATAATAAAAAGATGAACTACTATGTTTAAGAAAAGCGTGCAAAAATCACGTAATTTTACATGCTTTTTTTTACGTATCTAGAAAAAAATTTCTATAAAATTTCTATAATTTCTATAAAATTTCTATAAAATTTCTATAATGAAAAATTTCAACAATTTATGATTATTATACGCCAAAATTATTATCTCTATTAATAATAAATGTTATTAGTGTTCTTAGTCCGAATAAATAATCGGAAATTTTGGAAAAAATGGGTTTTTTTCCTTACTATATTTTTCCAGACTTTTTTCTTCTAAGATAATTTTATTTTTATGTGAATAATTTCATTAAATTGCTAATTTCTTTTATTTTTAAGAATTCTAAGAAATAAATCATATATGAATAGAGTTCCCTGTCATGACTATTTATGAAATTTTTTAAAAAATTTTTAAATAAATTTCTCTCTCTCTCACTCTCTCTCTCTCTCTCTCTCTCTCTCTCTCTCTCTTCTGATAAAGACATTGAATATTAATTTAAAAAAGAAATACCAGAATTAAACCTTCTACACGAAAATATTTACCCTTTTCTTTTCAATAAAAAAAAATAGAGGAAAGACAAACCGTAAAAAATTTAATATCAGAGTATAATGCCGGAAAAAGAACAAATTTCTTATATGTTATTACGTATTGTCATGTGACAAAATTTGCAGGTATGTTCATATCTTATTTGGCTGCAGCATAAAGTATTTCTAAACTCGAGAATTTTTCCTATAATCAACACATTCGCGAAAAACCTGTCCATATATGTAATGATGCATAAACAGAGATTAATCTTCTATTTATTTGTAAAAAATAATTTAAAATAATTTAAAGAATTACATTCTATCATTAAATTCAAATATAGGCGAAAAAGAATCTATTAAAAGAATATTTTTTTGGAAAAAATGGAAAAAAATTAGTTTTTTGATTTTATTTCTGTGGAAAATTAAGAGTATTTCTTTTATTTTTCTGTATTTTTCAGAAAAAAACCGGGAAAATATAAGATTTTTTCTTCAATTTTATTTTTCCGGAAAATTAAGAATATTTTAAAAGAGTATTTTTTAAATTTTCTGTATTTTTGTGAAAAAAACCAGAAAAAATCTAGATTTTTTTTCTTCGATTTTATTTTTCTGAAAAATTAAGAACTCTAAATCTGTGATGCGTTAAAAAAATTGCGTGAAGTTTATGATGAAATTTTAATCGTAGAGTACAAATTGTTAATGAATACGCTACTGATAAAATTGTATATGCTGCAAATTATAAATATTATGATTTTTAAAGTAAGAAATTAATGGTTTTGTAAAAAAATTGTATATTACAATTCTTAACCCTAGAAAGTCGAACATGGATACAACATCTATAGATATAATAAGCCTGCACAGGTATTTTTATTCTCGATGAGAATGCATGAAAGTTTAAAGAGGGTACTTGGGATCCACACGTAATGGTAATTTATAAGTTTTCGGCGTTTTGGTCTCCCTTTAGTTTTTATTAAATATATGTTTACTGAGTTTCGGATAGTAAAAGTAAGTACACGAAAATGTAGAACGAAAAAGAATTTTATTTTAATATAATAAACAATAGAAATTTTATAATTTCTGTCAGTCTTCGGAGATCGCTCGGTCAGGGCGGATTTATTGCTTTATAACGAGTGTTGCATTATTTTCTAAACTTAATCCTAATAAACTTAATTACACATACTATGATAATACTTATACATGATAATTCTTTATCTACTTATATTATTATTCTTTATATTGTTTTATATTGTTTAAATAATAAAATTTTATTTATTAATTATAAATTTAAAATATGTAGATTCTTCAAAAATGTCAATTTTTAATAGTTCAAATAATTATACTTTTTTGAGCGATTCATATCGATTTTTTTTGTTAGTCTAAAAGGTCAACTAAAGAAATTCTATGAGTTTTTGATTGAACATTAAAAATTCGAAAATTTTTTTTATTTAAAGTAATCATTTTTTGCGAATTTTTCCAATAAAATTTTTTTAAAACATTCTAATTAATTGAAGATAAAATATTATTTATTTGATTCATATTTTTCTATCTTTGTGAGACTTCGAGGTATAAATTTCATACATTTTGAGCTAAAAAATAATAGAGCTAAAAAAACGTATTCAATCCTGAGATATAGCGTGACAAAGTTGCAGGATTTCACATATGATTAGATCGGGAAAGTAACCAAAAATAAGTTCAGCTTTCTAAGGTTAAATATATAACTTAATTTATTACATTATTTTCAATCTCCTTTTTCCCCTTGCTTCTATTCAGCGGTTTAGAATTATATATTAAGAAGACTCATAATTTTTTTCTCAAATAAGTTAATCAAATTATTATTAAAATAAAAATTGAATAATAAAAAGTTATAATTTTAATCTGTATTTTTTTCTCTGAATTCATCCACAATCCTGAAATATTTTTCGCTCCCTTCTATAACATCATCTGCTTGTCATGTAACTTTCAAAACTTGTACGTTTCTATTTTTCCTTATTATGAAATGAGTCTTCCCCCTTTTCTTGCAATTAAGAATCTGTCAATAATGACAGCAACGGAACTGCAACGGGTGGGACAGAGAAGACAATGGGTTAGAAAAAGAACTCAATGAGAGAAAGAAGGAACAAATCATTCCCTTCCTCCTCTACACGCGTGACGCGCTTCCCCCTCTCTCGAATCCAGCGTCTGTGTGTACTTTCCCCTCCCTTATCCCTCACACACATACATACTGCATATACGTATACGCACAACACAGTTAGTTAGAATCGGTGGACTACACTTACTCTTAACGTTAAGAAAATTACGTTTCGCTTTAAGTTCGTCAGCATCATTTCATCTTTGTTGTTTACGTTAAATAATGAAATGACGCAAAATTGAAAAGAATGTACTTCCAGAGTACACTTTTGTAACTTAAAACAAGATGGATATATGCTTAATATCCGGCGAAAGCAAGAAATTTCTAGTGCAGTCTAATACAGAAATAAAAAAGTCCCAATGATGATAATAAAAATGACGATGACGTATCTTAACATAAAAGTTTCAGATTCAAATTTTGCGTCGTAATATTTGCACACGTAAAGGAAAAATAGAAATACTATATTATGCAATCTAAGCACTAGCTATCAGTTGAGCCTAATACAAACTTGATTGAGTCAATTCTTATTGAAATCCGATAATTGTAAATACCCACAACTCGCTGATTTGTTTGAGGATGCACTAGTCTCGCATTATTCATAGCGTGTATTTTTAGCGCCAAGATACTATTGTATCTCTTAATATTGAAGCTCGAATGAAATCACCAATCAAATTCGCAATTGCGAAAATTAAATTTATTTACTTTAGACAAGTAATTTATAAATAATTAATGAACGAGAAAAAAATACATCATCTCGAAAATATATAATAGTTCCGTCATAATAAAAATATCTATCGTGACAATATGTCTGAAAAATGAGAAATCTACGAGTCAATTTCATTAATTAAACGAATACAGAATTTAAAAAAGAAGATTAAATTTAAATATTCCTCTAACAATAAGAAGGATATTATTTTAAATAAAAATATTGAAAAACAACCGTCAGTTTAAATGAGAAACATGGATTATATATTGCCTTGAGTTTCAATGTGCATATCTACAGTCCAGTAGTCGCTTTATAAATATTCAAAGCTAAGCTGTCATGGAATGTTAATATCACGAACAAAATTAAACTACCGCTTCCTTGCGTACTCAGCAGTTGTTCTATATTAATTTTGTGATTTAATGTCTGAACAATTTGAAATTCGTAAAATAGAAATTTCGACGTGCTATTTATTGGAGTTAATTTGTTGTCGATTGAATTAAATTCAATAGAAGCTTGTTTACAAATCGAGTGGATAAGCTTTGGTAGATAGAAAGGCATTCGAAGTGATAGTATTAGGTGTACAAAAAAGTTCTGAGCTTTTTTTTGTAAAATTCAATCTTTATTCAAAAACAAACGAAAAAATATGGCTTGCTGCGTAACGCCAAGCTGTTCTGCAAGCTCCTTTTCAGTT
>Ga0157364_1005551_pt1 | contig 12857 bp, 5 predicted proteins | sample AttsexASBM2_FD_111476 | JGI IMG/M metagenome (GOLD analysis project Ga0157364, IMG submission 111476) | Fungus gardens microbial communities from leaf cutter ant in Ribeirão Preto, State of São Paulo, Brazil - Atta sexdens ASBM2 | ecosystem: Host-associated > Fungi > Mycelium > Unclassified ... | reverse complement strand
CTGACATTTTCAATCGAGAATAACTTTATGATGCAGACACAAATCGACTAATGTTTCTATGAGGTTATGTTGACAGATGCCCAAGTTTATTGTATGACGTCTATGATCTATTTATTTCGACCATCACTTACTGCTAAAGCCTTATCTATAGGAAAACGGCGGAAGCAAAGTTGTACACCTAATATTTTTTATTATCATACTTTATTATTACATATTTATTATTACGATTTTACTATTATATTTGAATTAATATATTAAAGATGTCCTAAATCAAGAATTGAAATGTTTACATTATTATATGAGAATATAAATTTATACACTCAGACATCATTATTGTTGTTTTTTTAAATACCTAGCAAATACACATATATAATTGTTATATTGCTTTAATAAAACAGAATGTAACAGATAATATAAAGTATAATATATTGTATGTAACGTACATGTAATTTGTTATTTCTCACTCATTAGAAATTACATTTATGTAACATTTATGTAACATAAATGTAATATTCCCAGGAAAATAGAAAGCTATAAAACTAATTAATCCAATCTTATTGCTGAAATAAGTATTATCGATTAGCATAAAATTCCAGAATACATTTGACAAAATAAAAAAAAAAAACGTTTTTCCTGAATCAATTTCATAGTATAACCATTCTAATTGTAAGCTGTACCACATTTAGCGATGCTTAATCTTTGTGACCGTACGGAAACTGCTATTTCAATGATCTACAAACACAGTAATATTAACGGATGTACAGCTGTGACATATGTATCTGATTAACAGATATTATCAAACAGATAGAACACGTACAGTTACAATATATTTCTTTCATAAATGAATCTGAAGATTTAGTTCAGTTATATCAATTTTTACTGATTTTCACATACGCAGAATGTAGAATAATTATATAATGAAATATATATATATATATATATATATATATATATATATATATATAATAAAAATATACATAATTATATATATATATATATATATATATATATAATTATGCATATTTTTCTTATATATCTTTCTACTGGCTATTTGTTAGCGTAATGAAAGATTTACAGTCGAACGCAGTTATCATAATATTAATATAACAATCATATTAAATGTATAAATATATAATTTGATGAAACTTTTGAGGCTTTCACGAAATTTTTTTCAGAGGTGCCAAAAGGCTTCCGGATTATTGCCGCATCATGATCCATTGCTAATGCCAAGGTTTTGGAAATCTTGCCATTCACTTCATTAGAGCGAGAAGCTCACTGAATTGCTCTGGAGGACTCCCTTTATATAAAAGGAACTCTTTCTTTGTTAAAGAAGGAGGAGGGGGGAGTGTTTGGAGGAAAAGAGAGGGAGAAGAGCGATTCTTCATATTCTACTTACGATATAGCCCATGTTTCTAAGTCTGGATGTTTTTGGAATTTTAGATTTCTTTTATTTCCTTGGAAAATGATGCCGTTATAGCTATAGTAATTATTTTATTAAATAGTATTTGATATCCTGACTCATTACTCTATTTTATCAATGCTGACTGTATAACATTTCAATCTATCCCGTTGATGTTTCTTTATGTATACATTGACTGTTCTCCCGATTTATACTTTCCCGCAAAATCAAGATATTTTATACTTTTGCAAAGTGGAGGCCTTCGATCTTTAGGATTTCTCAAGATTTGACCGATCTTCCTTGAGGATTTGAATGGTTCGGATATTTGTTCAAAATCTTACCAATCCGATATGTTCCTTTTACAATACTATATGGGAAGCTTATATAGAAATCTGTTGTTTAACTCATCTTGTGGTTATTGTATGCCCGAATTCCTGATCTTATGTTTGCTGATTGTCCTAATGTCCTTCTTATTATCCGTTGTAAAGTTTGTTTCAAATGAGTTCTGTCTGCAAGTATATTCTTTGTCAGAGATATTTAATCTCTATACACAAGTGAGTGTATTATTGCTGCCTGATTTTGTGCTGGATGATGGTGTGATTCAGCTGTAGATATCTATCATTATGTGTTAGCTTCCTGTATATATTTGACTCAGGGTTATCAGACTTATTTTGTGACAAGAACATTCAGGAAAGAGAGCCATCCATTCTCTTCTATGGTACTGGGATGTTGATCGAGGAAGTTTAAAAATTTATTAAGTTCACTATATCGTGTCTATAAATTATGAATGTATCGTTTACATAACGGAACTTTTGATTTGTTGGATGTTTTGTGAATAACTTCTTCATCATGAAGTGCTTCATAAAAATGTTTGTGATTATATGAGAGATAAGAGAGTCCGTCTCAGAAGTCTGTTCATAGAATTCACAGTTACAGGAGAAGTATATGATTGTTAGGTAATGCTCAATTAAAGGGATAATGTTGTTAGGAACTTTATGTGAGACCTTAATTATATTCAGAGTTTCTTTGATTTACACCTTCATAAAAAATCTATATCAAAGCTCATCAACATTTAGGGTGAAGACGAATTCTTTTGGATTTTTCGTACAAAGTTTATCGAGTTTATGCAATGCGGTCCTTCCTACTAGAGATTGTAATTTATAAGCTAGAAGAAGTGACAAGTCATATGTAGGATTTTATGGCACTGATAGCTACTCTGAGAGGGACATTTATGTATTTTCGGCAGTACGTATAATCTTAGTGAAAGGGAATTCTTGGGTTTCAATGTTGTTTTAGTTTTGCTGGTGAGCTTGCTTTTTTTTATTAAAAACACTGATGAATGATCTTGTTTGTTGAATCTTTATCCAGCCTATTCTTACGTTTTATTCGAAAGGAGTGCCTTTATCTTCATCCTGTAATCTAATGTGTTCATGATCACTGTCGCCTTTGTTGGAAATATGATGATGTCTGGGTCTTTCTTTAGTTCCTGCAGTGCCAGTCGCTCTTTTCTGTGATGAACACTGAACGCTTGGCCTTGCAAAGGATATTAGCAACTATTTGTTCGTATGTCATCTGCTTATTCTGGAAGGAGATTATAAAGAGTTGATTCTATTTCACTAATTATTTCTTCTTTTGGAATGTTATTAACAGGGCAACAGAGGAATTTGGACATATAACAATTACAGGATGAGTCAAACAAGAGAAGTCTTTCTCTTATATCAGGACTCGGCAAGATTTGCACTTCTCGGTCGATTTTCGACTTGGCTCCGCCTTTCGCTATTCCCCTCGCTCCGTGCTCATTATATAACTAAGATAGAATGAAGCAACGCATAAGTGCTCAATCTTACGCGTTGCTTCATTCTATCTTAGTTATATAATGAACGAAAATAAAAAATAGAAGTTTACAGCGTGAACACCCAAAGTGGGTGGACTTTATGTCTACGAGCATCATACGCTCCTAAATGTCAGGTATTTGAATTGCGCGCGGGACAAGAGGGGAATAGCGGAAAGCGGAACCAAATCGAAAATCGGTCGAAAAATATAAATCTTGTCGAGCCCTGTCCTATATGTAAAAGGAACAACAAACCGGATCGACAGGATTTTGAACAAACACAATATCCGAACTATTTTTGAGCCTCTAAGGAAGATCGGACAAATAAAGAAATCCTAAAGATCGAAAGCCTTCACTCAGTTTTGTAGAAATATAAAATATGCTCTTGCTCTTGCGGGAAAGTATACATTGGCGAAATCGGGAGAACGATTAATGTACATGAAGAAACATCAACGGGATGTCATATTGAAATATGTTACACAATTATTGTAGCATTGGCAGCATTGAGTCAGGACATCAAATACTATTTGATAAAATAATTATTACAGCTATAACGACATTATATTTTCCAAGAAAATACAGAGAGGCTTTAAAAATCCAGATAACTTGAACAGAGGCATGGGCTATAAAATAAGTAGAATATGAATGACTACTCTTCTCCTTCTTCCAATCCTCCAAACATCCTTTCTTTAACAAAGTTTATAGGGAGTCCTATGGGAGGAACAGTTCAGTGCTCTTCCTCCTTGATGAAGTGAGCAAGATCAGCACAAAACGTCAGCATTATGAATGGATCTCGGCGACAATCCACAAATTCTTTTGCATCTCTGTTATATAACCTGTTATATAACACTTATCTAGCTGCAACATAACATGTTATACAAATGTATCATCTTGATTATGTTATTGTACTTTATCATATAACAAGCAAATAATAAAATAATGCAAGATTCATATAAGATCTTATTATATATATAAAACAAAATTATATTACAATAATATCACTATGATAAAACATTCTGTTATAATATATCACGTATTATTCCAAGGTTATATTGTAATTATATTTCTGTGTTTGCTGAGTAATTGATATTTTTCACAGACACTTATAAATTTTTAAAAGTATGAGAAATGTTTTCATTAAGAATATGCATAAATATAAATCAACTTTCTAATAGTTATATAATAATAGTAAATTACATAAAAACAAGCATTCCAAGACATCAAAGAATAAGAGAATAAAATCAGTAGCACTCAAATGCCACGAAAGGTCACACGATACTAGTTAGAAAATTCTTTTGCAGGTTACTTATCAAAGTTTACGAATTTCAAATAGTGAAATTTTTAGGAAACACGACGCGAGTGATTTTTTTAAAGCGATAATGGCAATTATAAAGATTAATTAATGCTATTGTTTTTTAAATTAAATATGCATGGAAAGAGTAATTAAATAATTATAAGCCATTTTGTATTATTATATGTGCTATACTATATTTGCTATTATTAATTTTCTCTATCTTAGAATGAATAAAATATTTAAAAATGTATAAACCACAAATATATCGATTGACTTTTGTAATTTATTGTATAAAAAAAATTTGAGTTATTCCAAAATTTTTCCTTTTATAATTCTTAGTAATATTGTTTGAATAACATCACAAAACATGTATTGATTTTTTAAGAATTTGTTATGTAATAATAGAAAAGCAATACATAGTTTAAAAGAAATTGAATTTAAGAAATATTTTCTTGAAATTAAAAAAAATTAAAAAAATCAAACTAGACAATACAAAGTAAAATTGGGACATAAGACATCTTTTGTGACTAAAAGATGTCTTAAAGACATCTCAATTTTGGACTTTGTATTGTCTGGGAAGTTTCTATAAATACAAACATATGATATTCTGATTACAATTCAAGAAAAATTATTGCTTATCGCTTACAAAATCTCTATCATAGCAATATTTGAAAATCATGTTCACATTTGTGTTCCAACTAACAGTTTACGGTTCATCAGCAATACTATTACAAATACCTTTAATATGTCAAAAAATGATCAAATATCAAGTCAAATAGTCATATCTACATGTCTTTTTTAATGTGCATATTATCGAAAGCATATTTGGTCGTATGTTAAATTCATAATAGTACTGCCGACAAAACTGATACCAGAACCGTGAAATCTATCTTGAACACAAACGGGGTTCATGATATCTCAAAGTTACTGATGATGTCGTGTTTTCTAACTACGCTGAATGTTTAGGCGTAGTATTTTCTCTTTCTAACAGTGCAAATCCCCGACGCTTACCTTTCTTGATGAGCAAGCTAGTGACCCTCCGTAGCGCCTCACGAGTGCTGGAGGCGGAGCTGTGCTTACTTTGGCCGAAGTATTTGTTGGGTGTGATGTTTGTGGGCAGAGTCAACGGCTTCCTCTGGTCCCCAGTGCCCGGTAATCGTGCATCATAGGCGTTGTTCAGCCGTTCGAGATGTTCGATTGATGCCGGCCGTGGCTGATTTGCTTTTCTAGTGGGATACCATCCGCGATTCGGGCCCCCTGCCAGTCGGAGAAGCTCAGTGCCGATTATGGCTTGCTCCAGACCAGGATTGTTTCGTCGATAGCTGAAAGTGAAGCAACAAGATCAGTAAAAAATGACTAACTTATTATGTATAAAGCATACTTAAAAAAGAAAGAGTCCAAATCAATTTTAACAAATGAACTAAGAATCTTGCCCTTATTTTTTAATCGCTTTTTGTAATAAAAGAATTCTATAAAAATTTCAAAAATTAGTCAACCATAAAGCCTTTTTCAACAAGGAAAATGCCTTATGATTGACTAAGACCAGATCTAATCTAGATAAATTAAGACATTGGCAAATTGAAAAATAGTACAAAAGTAGGACACCAGAAATATATATTTTTTATTCCTGCATTCTTTGAACTAGTGCACACAGTGCAATAAGTTGAAGTGACACAAATATATGTTCGTTTCATTTCAATTTATTGCATCATGTATATCCTTCACAAAATGCAAGAATAAAAAAGATCTTAAATAAGATTATCACTTATTGGTTGCAGTACTATTTCCATGGGAATCGATCGTCTAATAGTATCCTGTCCCCCGGTAAGGTGACCCATTGTGCATAATAGTGGAGATCCTGTCATGTAATCTGAGATTTCAACCAACCAGAAATTGAGCTCATTTACAGCGTGAACGAATGGGAATTTCTACAATGAGTTCAAAACTTGATTGGGAATGCACTTACACACAATTCAATTGCACACGCCGCTCTATTCTTAGTAATTTTTCACTGCTTCACCAATGAGATTGTATTATTTTAAATTAGTCAATTAGTAATGTGAATTGATATACATCCGACAGATCCTCCTGCTACATTTTCAATTCATTGTGCACTCCGTTAAAATGGGTCATTTGTATAATTGTGTCACGCTTTATAAAATGTTCATGATATGTGCCTTATTTATGTTTTAAGGAGAGACCGTCTATATTATCGATAAAGTTAAGGTTTTTGTTTGAAATGTCCAAATATTTTTGCACTTAAAGTGGGATAGATATATTGTATATTTGCGCGTTGAAAAGGAGAAAGCGAAGATGCTGAGTGCAAAAAGTGCAAGCAACGCGAAGAAGATGATAATTTTTTCGTATTAATTTTACAAAATAAAAATTCCTTTTTTATGATATTAAAAATGTTAATATATCTGCCTCTGGTGTATTTGTATCTAAAGTTGAAAAAAAAAAGAAATTACAGATTTCTTTATCCATTTTTTAACTCAGTTGGTAACTAACGTTGTCAGCTTACTAAAACATTTACTTTGTAGAAAAATTATGCAGGTTATATGCTCAAAATTAGAACAGAGGCAGCTATAAATTTCTATGTATTACACTAGAATGTATTACACTAGAATGTATTACACTAGAATGATAACGCTTCACATTTCTTTACTTAAAAGTACTGTCTGCACGAATTAGATGCAAAATAAGACCATTACGTGATCACACGTACAGAAAAGAGATGCCAACAGGTCATGTAATCAACCTTTCCGTAATTGATTCAAAATGTTATATATATCTCTGTGATTGGTCCAAGTTGTCGTATATTTCTCTCTGTGATATGAAATGCGTGGGTCTTATTTTGAATATGCATATATTTTTGGCAAATTTTAGACAACACAGTTAAAGGGATAAAATTAGCAATCTAGTATAATATATAAAAGTCTGTGGAAGCAGATGTAGATGATCTCCAGATGCGTATATGAAGTATAGAATCGAACCCGGATCTTTAAATCATCCTAGACCTAAAGCCATACGTGTCACTTTTTGTACGTTCTGTTTGATATGATGATATTTAACAATAAGCCAACTAAATAGTATCATTATTTTTTTATCATAATATGGTATAGGAAAATGATAGAATCGGAGAGGACTGTTCCTACATTCCAAAATGAATGTATCTGGACATGTTGAAAATTTGATGTTTGAAAAAAGAGTATCCGGAAAAGCCGGATGGTCATCCTACAATTGACTGATCTTAATTTTACACAGTGAGTTCATTTAGTACTACAACCGTTCTCTGAGCGCTCAAAAGCTCTTGCTCCTGTTTGATCTATATTTTTAGATTTAACGGAATGTGCCTTTCAGATGCACCTAATGTAACACAATGAATCATTACATTCTTGTTGTACGCCAACATTAAAACAGGATGAAATAATTCACTATGTTACACTGTGTCCTTGCTGGGAAACGTCCATAATAACATTGTTCGATAAATTAAAATTTTTTTTAGACCACGAACGAAATAGAGTGATTCTTACAGATTTTTTATCGTTGAAAATAAATCATAAATGAAATTGTTGATCAAGTTACGTTTTTTGGAAAATTGAAAAATTTAAAAGTATCGAAAATGCCATTTTCGATACTTTTTAAAATAATGTGATAGAGCATTTCATTTACGGATTTGCTTTTAGTGACAAAAAATTTATTAAAAATTATCTATATCTTCTGTATTAGCTGCTTTATATAAGAAGTAATAGTTACAATGAAAAGAGAGGAAATTAAATTTGATTTTTTTTTTAAAGAGTGGCAAAATTTTCAATCTTTAAGAGATTCCACTTAAAAACATTTAGAGAGTACATATATAAAAATTTTCAGTGAATACTCAATAATTCTTCAATAATTGGATCTTTCTTTTAGTATGATTGGTTCTTTGCCGAATTTACATGTAAGAACTAATAATATTAAAGAATCACTCAGTGTTTACTGATCAGTTTTCTCTACTGAATATAACCAATATCTATTCTGATATTTTTCAAATGCAAAACAAATAAGGAATATTGATGCTTACCCGGTAGCTGTGGTAGGTGCATACCAGCCAGGTTGCCGCCTTGACTGCGTAGGATTGCCAGCATGTTGTGGTGTTCTAGGGATATCGCTGCCCCTGGCGAACACTGGAGTCTCCGGTAAGGAACATGATGTCTGCATACCGGAACCAGTGCTGGTAACGACGCTGCCACCGGTATGCAGACCACTACCGTTGTTGCTGCTCCCGGAAGAGCACGCCTCCGCTGATGGTGAATGCCTTTTCGTAAACGGTCGTCGACGAGATGGTCCTGGTAAATCGGTGGGCAGAGTTCTTCGTTCCACAGGTACCTGAAGGACAAAAGGACATTTAATTAATAAGAACAAGAAACATATCCCAAGAAATATAATTAATAACACTACAATCTCAAAATTTTAAAAATCTTATATATAATAAACTTAAATGTAATATGTGTGCACTTGCACACAATTCAATTGCACAGCACGTACCTCTCACATTGGTCGATGCCAAGTAAATTTAAAATTAATAAATTATTAATTTTAAATTAATCTAATCAAAGAAATATTATTAATAGAGTTAATTATATTCAAAGATAGATATGAAAAAAAATGGACGATGTTTTATTTAATAAGAAAATATTTCGGCGAAGTATTTTATAGAATAAACCCGGATAAACAGCAAGCAGTCGTTTTGACATCAATAGTTAGTCATTTTAATATATTTATGTTATGTTACTTATTTAAGTTGTAATAATGTAGTCATCTTTTTGACTAATTAATGTCATTTATTAATTCATTCTACGACATATTTACAACGTTCGCGCGCTCGGCTTTACCTGCTTGACTTGTCGACAATAAAATTTGTAATTAAGTCTTCGAATTTCATTCTCCAATTCAAGAGACCATTCTTAAAGGGTTAAAATATTAAATTGTGCAAAAAAATTCGATTTTTTATGCTAATTCTACAATGAAGTCGGTAATCGATAGTCCCAAGTTTTATCGAAAGTTGACCAATAGCTAATTGGCCAATTTCACCAATTAAGACTAAAACTTCCAACTCATTGTAGAATCAGTATTACATGAAGTGTCCCTCTCTTAAATATTTTGTGTATTATAACTCTAAATCATTAAATCCAAAGTATTGCAGCAACATTGCAACATTCCAATTACATTGCAATAAGATAGCAAATATTATAATATAGTACTAATAATAATATAGTACTAACAAAGAACCCATGGAAATGTTCTTCTTCGATTTTAATAGCTAAAAATGTTTTTTTTTAGATAAAAAGGACATGTACTTTTGTTATAAGGGGCAAATCACACTTTTAGAACATGCAACACTCCTTTAAAGAAAATCAGTTATCCGAATATTGTTAAATTATCGACAATCTCACTTTTATCTGATCATGACTAACATGTTTTATTAACTGATTTTAATTAAAATGATCTGTGTGACTTTATTTCAAAATTTCTTATAAATACGGTTTTTCTATTCTTTGTTAATACGCTCTTTCTCCTCATATGACAAGTCACTCTCAATTTTGAATTGTTGAATTAAATATACTCTAAAAATTTTGATGCAATGTATATATCGATTTTAGAATTTCTTACGTATTATTTTTACTACCAAATTTTTGCAAATTTTTACATTCCTCCCTATATAGAGGAAAGAATGTATTAAATCTTCGGAAAAGCAATGCTAATGATGACTTCAAAGCGAGTCGAAATATTCGACATATGTATAAATACCAAAATTATAAGTTTAATTGCGCTCTAATCTCATTTGTGTAAAATTTATTATGGTAATATTAATTTTCTATTATATAGTACATGATATAAATGAGTATTTCATATTATATGGTAAATAAATATATAATTTAGGAGAGCCCCCCCCGTCAATGGTCTTGACCTTGACATATGTTGTCAAGGTCATGACTCTGAGAATGACCTTGAGAAAGTTTTAACCGTCGGACGTCACTCGTTAAAAAGTTATAAATAAAAGAAGTTTAAGAAATAACGTCCATTTCTGCTATATAAAATAAAAATTTGACTCCTATTCCATTTCCCTGTCTGCTTGGAGGTGCACGATTTTCACTTAAAGGGACTCCTCCCATCTCTCCTTCTGCTTGGGAGCACACGACTGTCACCTATATTTTTTCAGATGGAAGTCGTGTATCTCCAAAGTAAGGGGGGGGGGATAAGTGGGGGAATCGCTTCAGATGAAAGTTGTGTGCTCCTAAGCAGGAGGGGAGGTGGGGTGGGAGTGCTTTACGTGGAAAGTTGTAAAATACATTTTAAAGCAGAACATTTCCATTTTATAAATTCTATTTTATAAAAAGAGATATCATATACGTTATTTCTTAAATTTCTTTTATTTATAACTTTTTAACGAGTAATGTTTGACGATTAAAACTTTCTCAAGGTCACATAAGGTCATGACCTTGACAACATCAACATAACAAAGTCAAGATGAGAAAGGGGGAAGGCTCCTCTAAATTATATTTATCTACTCTATATATATATATATTATTTATAATATTTATCATAATATTATTGTACATTATTATTATTTTACCATATAAACAGTTACATAAAAATTTGCAAGCAATCTGAAATGGGAAAAATGCAACTTTATTTAATTAATCCTCGTCAAGAGACCAAAATTGTACGTTTTATCCTCGAGTGAATACTTCAAACAAACTAACTCACCTCTCGCCTGGAATTATTGGTGGTCGGTGTACGTCTCCCCTTGGTAAAACCGGCATCCATGGATCTGGTATTCAAAGAAGCCTTATCTTTCGTGTCGATGATCGATGGAACACGATGGGGTGGTACCCTTGGCCTGTACTCTACAGTTCGGCTAGTGCTGTGACCCTTGGATTTCAATGGTGTCATCACGGCGTTTTGGCCGACATCCGAGCAACTTTCTTCATCAGCTTCCTCGACGGGCGAGGGCGGCAATGGCGGGAATTCCATTACATCGACATTGACCTGTCAAGATATAGCAAACTACAATTCAGAACGAAGCGATTTCTAAACTAGTTTTGAAATCAAGAGAAAATTTTATCAACTTCATCGATGAATAAATTCATTTCTCATAAAAAATCGCACTTGCTTGCAATGTAATCATAAAAAAATGTTTAGATTCTATTTCCGAAAAGAGAAATAAATTTATGGAAAATCAGTCTATCTCTGCATCTGAGCACTTAATTCATCGTGAATCAGTTTCGCGATTTGTGAGAGCAATAAGTTTGAAGATTATTCAAAATAATGTTTTATCAAAATAGCAGCTAGTTGAATAGTTAAAGTATACCCATCATTAATATTTCAAAAGTTTGACGTAATATACATATAGAAAATTCTGGAAAAAATTCAATGACTTGTAAGGCAAATAGTATTTATTAAATTGAACAAACATTGCTTAATGAATGTAATATCAGAAACCAACCGGTTGGATCTTTCTAATATTAAATAAAGCAAATGACTTGCTATTATTTATCGTACGTGATATGAGAATGCTTTTACTATGATAGATTTTATGTGACACATTGTATATGACTATAATAATACTGTAGAGTCGTATGACATCTCTCGATGCAGAAATTTTCAAATCGGAAAATTTAATCTCGCACAGCTTTTGTAAACATTAGAATGAAAATGTATAATATAAGATAATCTATTTTCACATCGCTTACAATAAATAGGAAGAAAACAAATCATTTGCTTTACAAATCCCGAAAATCTTCTATTTCTAACAGAATTGATTTTTTGAATGATTCATCAGAATTTTTTACTCAGTTTATTGAGTAGTAATATATTTACTTTGCAATATTTACTTTACAAATTCTAAACTTTTTTTTCAAATGTCATTTCAAATGTCATATTATGTTTTGACAAACATTATTGCGAGATATGTATAATCAAGATTTAATTTTATAACAACAAAAAGACTCTAAAGAGTTCAATTTACAGATTTTCAATGGAAACTGGCTAGACTCAAAATCTATAATATGATGGAAAAAAATTCTCGTGGAGATATGGGTATGAATAATCATTCACATCAATGACAATGTCAGCGAGTTTGATTTTTTTACTGAAGCAATGAATCGATAATTCACAATTTTGTATTTGAGAAATGTTTTTAGTAGGTCGAAAAAGTACTAATTGCACTTAAAGAAAAATAGTGATTAAAATTGCGTAGTTGACAACTATAGTTTTATATGCAGAATTAATGTGTATATATATATATATATATATATATATATATATATATATATATATATATATATATG
>Ga0157364_1005550_pt1 | contig 12857 bp, 3 predicted proteins | sample AttsexASBM2_FD_111476 | JGI IMG/M metagenome (GOLD analysis project Ga0157364, IMG submission 111476) | Fungus gardens microbial communities from leaf cutter ant in Ribeirão Preto, State of São Paulo, Brazil - Atta sexdens ASBM2 | ecosystem: Host-associated > Fungi > Mycelium > Unclassified ... | reverse complement strand
GAGTGATTTAATAAGAACGGCGTGATAGAAATTCCACAAGTATTTCGTTGCGTAAAAGTCTACACTTATAAGATAAATGTTTTGTACTATAAATTAAAATTTGGCTGTAACAACAAAAATTTGATTGTAATAAACAAAAATTTTTGATTAACATGTATTGAACAAAATTGTAATTTTAATAAAAATTAAATTATTTAATTAGCATAAACAAATTTTTTTTTTAATTATCTACAAAACAGAAAAATATATTTCGCAAAGCAAATTTTTAATTTTTTGTTATATAAACAAAATATTTAGTTGCTGTTAAAAATACTTCAACTGAATACAGTTTTGCTGAGGACACTAAATTTTTTTCCTAGTGCAATTAGGTCTAATTAAAAGTGTTCTGTAAAAATAACATGGATTTGAAAAAAAAAACATCGTTCACAATTCTCGATTATATAATCATTACAAAATGCATTATTGTAATGCATTAACAATTAATACCTATAATTTTCATACTATGAAACAATTCGTTGCGCAATAAATTTTTCGCACTTTCGTTGCAGTCACAGTGGGATCACTGATATTAATCATTAATGCAGCATTGTGAGTTTCATTATTCCTTTTTTTGCGAATAAACGTTAATCCATAAAGCCACGTGCAATCTTCAGCGTTCTCTGAAGTTCAATTTAAGTCTCTCAAGTTCAAGTTTATAAATCTCAATGTGGTAAACTTATACGGAATCTATTTTATGCTTTCGCCATGCAAATTTTATTCATGGATTCGAACGCGGCAGCCTTTTAACTCGCGTCATCCTTTCCGCGACGGTTGTCGTCTGTGATAAATTGAAAAAAATTTTTTTTAATAAGTCAATGCTCTCCTGTCGTCTTACTATATATAATAAATCTGTGTATAAAACTATTAATTTAGTGGAATATTCTTCTTACGCAATTTAGAGTATTCATTGATCGATTTTTATACTCTGAGAAAAATGTCTGATTGAAAATGATGAAGAGCCAAAAGATTCTGATATCGATTAGAATTTCGGTTATCTCAACTAGAATTCTAATATATTAATCAGAAAATTCTAATTCGTCTATTTTTCAGAATTCCAATTAATTCAATTAAACATTTTTCTTAGTGTATTTAAGACTATCTTGCAGTCTTAAGATATCAATCAAAGAGCCATATTAGCATCTTAAGACATTATTTAAGACAGTTTTAAAATAAGAATGACCATGAATACTGGCCTTAAATGATATATATAAGTGAAATTTAATTTCAATCTGATGAAAAGAATACACTCGTAAATATTCACCCAATGCGAATACATTTGGCAGGCATTTATAATTCTTTGAATGATAACAATCGAATTAATTGTGTTAAAATGCAGCTGGCACAGCCTGTGAGTGGGACGAATGAAATGTCATCATATGAAAAAGAAATCCGCCGTGGTATTTCTTTTGAACATATCGCGCTTTATGAACGCACCCATTGTCGAATCTGCGCGAGGAAAAAAAAGATGCCACAGGAACATTGTATTTGTCGCGAATATATCTCGACGAGTGGCGAGATGTACTGAAGATTGGCTCATTTTGAATTACACTGACATAGCTGATCGCCGCTGTTCGGTACCGTGAAACGATCGTAGAATTTGATTCTGCGGACGATCTTTTTCCCAAGACCGTTGTTACCTCGTGACTCGTAAATACCCGATTGCAAAATTATCATGAAACGACTTTGTCGCACTTGAAAATGTACATCCATTGCATCGCAATGCTGTGATTAAAACGAGGATAAAACCAGCTGTATAAAACAAAACGAGAAAGAGAAAAAATAATAAAGTAGAAAAGGAATTTAGAAGTCAGGCGCAGAAATAAGCGAGCGAAGTTACGAAGATATAGCGAATTTTATGAAAACAAAATTAAATTTGTTTCCATGAAATTCGCTATATTTAAATTTAAATTCGCTATAAAAAATTAATATTTCGACTCAGAAGATGGCAAAAATTGAGTCAAAATATGTATTTTTTTTATAGCAAATTTAAATTTAAATATGCGAATTTAGTGAAAACAAAAAAATTCTGAGTCATCTTCAAAAGATGATTTAAAGTGAGCTAAAACTTTTCGTTTTTAAATTCACTTTAATTTAGTAATTTTGCGCTAATTTTTGTTAAAATGATTTACATGTCCTTTTATTTTTTAAATATTAAATTATCAGGAATTTTTATTATTTTTATTTGAGAGAGAAAAGATTTCGAGATGATTTTCAGAGAAATTATGAGAATCTTGAGAATCAGAGACGAAATTGCTTGTGAAAGCGACATGATTAATTTGATTATTCGTGATAAATGAGTACGCGGAAAAACAATGCTTCTAAAAAACGCCTACATGATGAGGAACATAATCGTCGTAATAGTGTTAGCAACGATTGCTGAATGATTTATGAGACATTGCATGCCGACGATCGCCACGGTTTCCCGTGTCGCATCAGCGCCGCGTCGTGTTTATCGCGCCTTATACTTTGATTGATTATAATACATAAACGCGATAAGCCGCAAAGAGAGCGCCCATTTATCATATAATTAATGGCGTATATTAATAGCAAATTACGTCAGTCGATTATTTAATCCAATTATTTAATATATCACTTCTTATCGCCGGCAAAATAAAAATCTACGATGTTCCAATTTTTTTCTCGTGTTTTTTCTTTCGTATTATACATAGTAGCGATAAATCTTAATTTTGTATCTTAAATTTTAATTAAAATAACTGTTTAGAAAATATTGATGAGATTACATTCTTGAAATATCTTACATTTATTTTTACAGTCTTGAAATATCATAAGCAAAATCTTTATGTCAGATGTTTATTCTGCGGCGCGCCACGAAGATACCTCCTCGACCCAAATCCATCCACTTGAACTCATTTGGCGCCGACAAAATCCCTTGTGCCACTCGAGGGTATCATTTATTTATCCAATCCCGATATCCTCTCCCGTCTGTTGTGATTTACTACTCTCAAGGTTCTTCCTGAATTTGGCGTAATTTTCTAATTAAGTCAGATCTTTCAACTGACAATAACAAAGATATAAAAAAAAATATATATATATATAGAGAGAGAGAGAGAGAGATTAAAAATCGAAATATACACAGGGTATCTCATAACTATCGTATTTCTTCTTCAGAACGTATTCTTAAAGAAATTTTAAGATAAAAATCCTAATACAAAAATGTCGAGATTACAATAATTATTTTTATAATTATAATTGATTAAATATAATTTGTAATTAAAAAACTGTTATATAGCTTCGATATTTTCGTATTAGGATTTTTAGAATGTTCAAAAGAATTCAGAAATAATAATAGAGACTATAAAAGTAAAATGGTTTTTTACTTATAAGCATTTAAAGTTAGTTTATAATTCAAAAAATTATTGTGTGGTCTCGACATTTTCGTATTAAGATTTTCGTCTCAAAATTTATATCTCAAGAATATGTCTTTAAGAGGAAATGCGGTAGTTGTGAGACATCTTGTATATATATATATATAAATTTTTAATCTTTCTTAAATTTTTGCTAATATATACGAATATTATATACGAATTTCTTTTTCCTCTGCAACATTATGTGGAATATTCGTCACGTTTCTTTACCAAGTATCTTTAATTCAAGAACTTGTTCGCAATTCTATCCTGGAATACGCAGTTATTGGGCGATTAATCCTAAAAAAAATGTATCGCATTCCTGAAATGAGCTGGTAATTTTGCTAATTACGTATAGGAAACGTCGGTATGGATATTTCGCGTGTATTACATGCTGAAATCCGAGAGGCTCGGAAAGCGTGTATTGGCCATTCATCGAGGGGATATTGGTCCATAAAACGAGTCCACGGTTAACTGGCAGGTAATTTCATGGCAATTTCAGCGCTTACTCCCCTTTCTTCATTCTTCTTCTTTCTGAATGAACCACCCACTAATCGATCTCTTCGTCTACCATCTAATCAAATTCTCGCAGAATCTCTTCTCACTAATCTTGCTACCGGCATCGCGGTCACTCCAAGCGCTAATCATTAATATTTATAACAAAAAGTATTTATAATGACACTATCAATCGTATAGCTTAGTGTGGCTGTCATAGAATATGGCATATTCGATATTGTCAGATGAAATTCTTTGCAACTGCAATGAAAAAACTTTTTTTTTTGCTTGTTATAAGATATTACAATTTTTTGGATCAATGCCACGTAAAATATTATTTATATATTAAATTTTTATAATAACAAGGAAAAATAATCAAAGAAGTAACCCGTAACTCCTTCTAAAAATTAAAAAAATTCAATGAACAAGAAAATTTGTTTTGTTAATATTAAGTCTTTCCCAATGGTAAGTTTAAATAAATGTTTTAATCCAAGATTTATTCATAAAGCTCAACACAGTTAATATATTTCATGTTCTTTTAACAATTTTTAAACAGTAATGCAAATACGAAATATATTGCATTACATGTATGAGCATGGGTCTCATTCTATGATTAGTATAATAAGAATGTTAATGGGACAGATGTGCGAACGTCTCGAGCATTGTAAAGAAGAGATAAGATAGACTGTGTGCAAAACACATGACATATACCTTCGTTAAGAGCACCTAAGTTTTCCTTCGCAAAAACATGATTGTAGAATGCATGGCGAAATTACATACATACGATGAATGCAACGATTATAACCGGCATTATGATGGGCAAACTGTATAACTCATAGACTGCGCGTATTTATTTGTCACACGACGACGACTTGAAAGAAAATTTGATTTGATTATTTATACGCCTTAATTAATTTTAAAGATTTTAATTTCACTATCGAAATATTTAATAAGATTAGAAAAGAAGGAATTCTCAAGAAGAATAAGAATACCTAAATAATTCTTTAAGACGCAAAAATTAAAAATAATAAAAAGAATTATAAGTAATTATAAGAATTATATTCTTTCATTATTCTAAAACGTAATTTCTTTAGAAGAATGTTTAACTGTTCAAGGACTATTTACAATATAAGTGATGTCTTTTTATTACGTTAATAAATTACTTTACAGCACGCCTGCTGTTTGCGAAAGTTCCATCGCCACTTCATTTCAATTTGCAGCCATGAAGTTTACGCGTGTTCGATGATCAAACAGAGAATTCTTCTATTTTGGTCCGAGCCGCCTGGGATTGGCAAGGGTGTTGAAAATTTGTTTTTAACGTTGGCCTTTCGACGCGTACAGAGAGAGAGAGAAAGAGAGAGAGAGAGAGAGAGAGAGAGAGAGTGTGTGTGTGTCTAATCATTTGTGACGCAAGAATGTCGGGTAGAAGAAAAAAATCAGCTCGGTCGATGGACCAGAGTCTCGATGATCCAGACTCCCTCTCGCGTCCCTTCGCGCGCCGAAAAAATATACTACGAATAGCTTTCAAGTAGTCGTTTACATAATGTGGTTGCGTGAACGTTTATATTTAATGTTACTCGATAGAGAACGGTTAGTATTACTTAAGAAGAATCGAATAATATATCGAGAACAGAATAAAATAGGTACATTTGTAAAAATGACGATTAAAAATAAAAAGGTGCAAATTTAGCGCAAATAAAAAAATAATATGAAAATATAGAGTTTTATGTTTCTTTTCTATCGAATAAAATTTATATTAAAAACTCAAATAAAAACGAAAAAGTAAATGAAAGGCAAGTATGTAGAAAACTGTCAGAAATCTTGATGCGTTATTCTTCTCGATGACATGACTAGGAAGCCATGTTTCAGATCGTCTGCCAGTCTCACGGAGATTTCTTATCGATCCGATCGCCGCGTGGGTGGATCGTCATGATTTACGAGCCATCGTAGCGACAGCATTAAGGTGATCTATGGATCCTGATGATTCCGACACGAGTTGAGGCAACGCGCACCGCATAAGTTATTGCGTGCGATATGCAAAATGCAAAATGTCGCATAGTAAATTTGATCCGTCGATCCTGCCAGCACGCTCGAAACTAATTCTCTCGGTATGATAATAAATAACGCCTCGCAGATAATATAAAAGTACCCAAAATTATTTGCAGAATATTGAAAAATCGAATGTTTCTCTTATTTGTATTCTTAATTGAAACTTGACATAAAGGAATATTGACATATGATTTCTTTAAGTATTATTATTTTCCATTGAAAGAAATTCTACACAGAAAGAATGATTTTGCTGAAATATCTAAAAATTTTGGATAAATAAACAGCTAAAAATAATTTTATTGAACCATAAAAATAATTATGTAAAAAAATTCAAACATGATGAGTAACGTTGTCAAAAGTCTTAATATTTTAGCAATTAGCTTGAGTATTCTATGTGTAATTATTTTGATAGATCAAAATTTCAGATCTGTATCAACAAAATTGTTCTTTTCTATATTAAATTAAAATTAATTAAATTAATAATGTTTGTGTTTCCAAGAATAAATCGAATACAAAGAAATATCTATGTGAGCCTTCGCTGAGTTAATAGCGCATAAATTATATGTTCATAAGGCGATAAGATATAATTCGCATAAACATTGAAAAGTACTTATCAAATGAAATTAATTGGAGATGTTTCGACTCTTGATTTGAGTCCTCTTTAAATAATTAGTATGGTTGAGAGAATACATATTTATTGAATATCAAATTGAATATCAAATTAAGGCTCACATATGACTTGTACTGGATCAATGTTATGTACATGTCACAGTCAAAATGTTAACTTAGTAAATATATACTTTATTACTATTTATTAGTCAATGTATATGTGTTCGATATGTAAATGTATCCACACGTACTCAATTTTTTAAATATTTTATCATAAAGCGGTCATTCTATTTTTCGATAAAGACAAATGGAAAAAAGGGGATGATATTTTTCCATTTTTCAAGAATCGTGTGAGCTTTAGATGCAAGGAGCAAGTTGAGGATCATTTCGTAGAGGAAAACTTCCTCTCGTACACCTATAATGCGTATGCCCACGCAGTCGCGCGGTATCGCAAACATGTCGTTAAAGCCGCGCGAAATCGTTCGTTTCACCCTGAAAAATTTTGTTGTGCTACTTTCGATTGGGTAATCCACCCATGCCGGCTCCACTGGACGTTCGAAAAAAATGCTTCTCGCACCACCTACATTCATTAGTCTCCGTCGTCGCCATCGAACTGGGAGTCCAAGATGCAGAAACTTACAACTGGATTTAACGAACTCGTAAAACACTGGTTTTTGCTCGTGCGCGGAAGGTAGCGTTTTATCGAAAATGCCGGCGGCAGCCTCAATAAAATGCGGCTTCGGCCTGGAGGTACGGAACGCCTTCAGTGAATTGCGGTAACTCAAACTGGTCGGCGCCCTCAAATTAGAAAGTACAAATTTTTCGAATGCCATGTTAGTAATCATGTTTCAGTGTACTTATATAGTAATTCCAGCTGATTGAGAAAATATTTTCATAAATTGTTCATTAATCCTTTCAATTTTTCTTCTTTTTCAATTGTTCCATTAATAATCCTCTTAATTTTCGGCTATTGTCATAATATTATAATTTTTATAAAATTCTATTATAGGTATTTTTCCCTATGATGACATTTTCTCTTCTGATATTTTATTACAACCGCGCCTATGGATTATCCTTACAGAGGTTACTAGATTATTTCTGTAAAGAGCCACGTAGCACATAGACAAGCTATCTTTCAGAGTATACTTCCTATCTTCGACTGAGGTAAGTTCTTGCGGAGGAAGACTTCCGCTGCGCCTACGCATGTAGAAGAATACCACGAAGAACCGCGCTGTTAAAGTCTGCGGTCGAACCACGGCACGATTCTCCATTTGGTTGTCGTGGAACACCGCAATGGGTGCCCCACGTGGAAATACGACCATCGATGGGATTGTAAATCTCTCTTCTTCCGTCGGAATGACGACAAGCGATTTGAAGGCCGATCATTAGTTCGTTTCAATGGCTGAAACATATTTCGTTCGATATTCTCTCGTAGCAAATTTCATTTTATATAATTTATATAAATCGTAGCGCGACTAATCGATTAATATATCTAGTCTTTACTTGTATGTGCAATTTGCTAAAGCAAATTGCCAGATATCAATAGTAACCGAATCCCTTGAGTTAAATAACATTTTGTTACTTTTAACTTCAATATATGTCAAAATATAAATCAATCCATTTTCGTGAAAATTGCAAAATAGTAGAGGACTTTTCGACTTAATTTTTTTATTAGAAACAATATAATTAGTGCATAATTAATGGGCGTTATTTCAGATACATCTTGTATATAGTAAATAGACACACCTTATTATAGATACACTTATTATAGATACATCTTGTATATGAATTTAACAGTAAAACTTTACAGTTTACAATTCGCGTTTCTTTAGCATTAAAAGCTATGAGAAAAATAAAGGGATAATAAATTGTAAAAAAGAATGACACTTTCAGCACCTCTCGATCCATTCGCGTTAATACTCAGAAAGCAAATGAGAAAGCAGATATCGGCGGTTTGTCCGTGCGGCCGCGCGATTTACTGCATCCGGCAAAACGCGCACTAATTACGAACATGCGTTTACAACTAAATTAGCGATCATTCTTTATTTCACATCTTAGGGGCATCTTAGCGCATGCAGAATTAATAGTCATATGCAAGCGTATTTATGAGAGGGCGTTAACTAATGTGACTTCTTCTACGCTTCTTTTATAGTCGCCGCAGGCCTTCAAGAGTCCTTCTACATCAACGGGGGCGTCGAGAATCCCTCCCCGGGGAAGACTGTTAGTCTTTATCCGACGAACGTTTCGTAATTGTAACGTCGTGGACGCCGCTTTGCCGATCCCTTCGCACGTGGCTCGCCTAATTTATTAAGTCGCTTTGTGCGCGATCACGCTTCAATTGCGTCATCGCGTGTCTGCGAGGTGCTGAAAACTACGCCGTGACGTGATAATAAATTCCGAGGTCGATTTGTGATGGCAATAGCGAAAGCGCTGAGTAGTTGATGAGTCGGGTGTTTTTAATATGCTCCTCCCATCGAGCGACAGGAAGGGAATAAATTCAAGATGGAGATAATGCTTATAAGCGCGAAGAGAGTTATAAATACCGTTCGGTAAATTTTACTAAATATATATATACGTGTAAAATATATACGTGAAAATTAAAAAGTAAAGATTTTACAACGCCAATGTACACAACGATAAATTGCTTGCGGAACGTTCACGCGAACTACTATGTACCAAAGAGTCATCGTATCGCGGAAGGCAATTACGGAATAAATGAAGTACCACAATCTCTTTTCCAGGAAGAGAATGCGGTTAATAAGGGCGTGTCATAATCAGCAGGATTGCCGGCATCGTCCGGCTCGTACGTGATTATCTTCATCACCATTATCGATTGGATCGGTTGTCGTTGAATCGTAATTACTGTGCTCGCTAAATTGTGTTAGGTCCCTGCATGAGACGAAATTTTTTTAACGACAGTTAACGCAAAACTGGAAGATCGACTTGCTGGGTATTTAAAGACACGAATTTTCATCACCAAGACTGATTTAACGAAAGGCGACGTGTCAAACTTCTAAAGTCTACAATGTGCTCCCTTGGCTTTCTGCTTCTTGTTCTTTATCTCTTGTTTTTTTCCCTTTTTGCGATTGTTTTATCGACAATCGTATTTCTCATTTCTTCCAAAGTTCAACTTTTCCAACCCGGGCGACAACAAAGAACAAAGAAATAGGATAAGAAAAAAAAAAGACAAGAAAAAAAATGCGGTAAAGACAAGAAATAGAAAGCAAAGCTTAAACAATGAAAGAATGAAACATGCGTTAAAGCGTGAATTTAAAATAAAATAATAAAAGAACGATAGTGATCGCGCGAAAACAACTCCCTCGTTTGTAGGACCGATTTATCAAAATCTGCCTTGGCATTGCTGCGTTTTCGTGCCACGAACAGGCACGTTCGTGCATTACAAATAGAGACGTGCGTGCTAAAGGCGTGTCCTACAAGACGCAACAAAGTGAGCACTTGTGCCTTCTGCGAATTTATCTCTGCTGACAGCTCATTATCCGATAACGATAGGCATGCCAGAGAGTAGCAGTTACAACATCGACTCAGAGGACCAATCTGTCTCTCACTATGTAACTCATTTTCATTTTTCTTTCATCCACCATCGATCCATATATATTATTTCAATATCGTTCGCGATGAAGTACTTAAAAACATATAGTTCTTATTTGCTACAATTGTCATTTTTTAATTGATTGAAAGAAAAAGAATGGAAACATGAGAAAAAGAGAACTTGCATTAAAAAAGAACATACTTTTACTTTTCTACAATCAGTTATTACATCAAAATTGCATTTTATGATTAATATTTCACAATTTTAATGAGATTCAAGATATTCGAATTCATTTTTTTTTTAGAAAACTACTGAATCGTGTCGTTATTGTAGCAAATAAGATATCTAGAAACAAATTTAATTTCTTATACTACAAAAATTGCAAATATTTTTAAGACAATACGGAAATGCATGTTGAAAAGTGACACGTTGTGATTACGATGGAATCGTAAGAATTGCTAAGAGCACTCGCTAAATAATATTTTGCAATCTATGAATAATCCATAGATATACGACGAGAGGCGTGGTGAGAGGAAATAGTCGAGTGAAATTATGTAAAGGGAGAAGATACGTAAAGATCTGAATTGATTAAGATGATATTATAGTTGATGATCGATCTTTATCCGGGGAGCAGTGCATCTAGGTGGCCTGACTATGTTTCGATTAAATCACGATCGAACCATCGATCTCTCTTATCGTACAGAATTTCTCTCTTTTCTCTCTCTCTCTCTCTCTCTCTCTCTCTCTCGTCTGCAATTATATTTTAATTAATATTTCGTTGTCGGTGTATTAATGGCGTAATATGCTTTTACACGTTATCGTTGCACGAGGGAAAGTCTTCGTTCGACAGGGAAAAATTTAACAGCTATCTGCTATCAAAATCTTTCAAGTTTTTCAGATTGCTCCTAAGATTTATGATTTAGGCATAATAATTACTCTCGTTTACATAGCGCAATTAATTCATGCGAATTATAGGTTATTAATTTTTATCTTATTTATTTTTATATTTTTATGATTTATATCTGTATCACAAATGTAATTAAGACGGTGTTGTTGCTTATCCAATCGTTATAATTGTCATCGTTACAATTTTTGTCGATAGATCCAACTTGATGTTGCAAAATGTTTTATATTCTAATAATCACTTTAGATTCTTCATAATTATTTTGATAGAAAAACAGAATTATTTTCAAATTTGTATCTATATTTAAATAATAGAGGTAATATTTTTTATTGTTCTTTAAGATATGCTAATAACATTATTATTAAATCAATAATTAATCTAATTTGTACACGAAGATAATAGTTTTATTAAAGTATTCAAAAATTAAACTACACGAAAGAGAAATAACGAGTTTGTTTGAAATCTAAAAATTTAATTATATACAGATCTGAAAATAACAATGCTGCCAAAATTGATATTCTATAGCAATTAGATTAAACGTGCCATGTAATTATTTAGTTTAACAAAATTATTTTCAAATTTAAATCTAGCTAAATTTTTGGATACTTCAGCAAAACCGCAGAAATTAAATTGATCGTTGATTTAATAATATAATAAAGTTATTAATCAGCATTTTTTAAGGAAAACAGAAAAATATTATATATATTATTTAAGTGCATGTGTAATATTCCAATATAGAATATATTTAGGAAGAGATAAAAGATGCTTCAAACTTTTAATGTCGCGAGAATTGAGCAGAAAGTCTTGTCCGATGGATCTTGAGCCAAGCTATTCTGAAGCTGCAATCGCTTCTCGACTATCGCGACAATTTCTTCGATTCTGTCATTTTAGGTGTACATCGGCAACTTTTATTTTTTTCATCCGCATCTCTGTATTGCAAGCGGGATAATAATTCATAGCCGACAATGAGCGGTGCGGACAACGAGCGAAAGAAGCCACGAGAAATTATATGCTCGTAATTCGAGTTCGTGATACCACGAAGACACTAAGCCTCGCAACTGCTCGCCTTAGGCGCGACTCTGCCAATGAGAAACATCGTCCTATCCGACACACAAAGAGCGCACTTTCGCGGTAACGAACGTAATGACACGAGTGCAATGAACTAGCTATTATTCCAGTCATATCAGTTACTAGTAATTACAGCATTGACAGATAAATGAGATGGGATAAATTAGATACGCTTAATAATTTATGTGCTTAGTAAGATATAACGTTAGAAGATAAAGATCTTCAGTGTTAAACAAGATTTTGCACAGAAAGTCAAATTTTAATTACCAGTCCGCAACAATTCTATTTGTTATTATGTTATTGTTTATATTTTATTTAAAGCACTTGGTATGTAGGATAAGAAATATATAAAGGTTTAGGTTTAGATAACAATAACATTTTAATTAACGGATTTTAGTTGATAATTAAGTCATAACATATAAATGTTAAGCGAAATTAAATTGTAAATCAAGTCTCAAAGTATAAGTCTCCCTATAAGTTAAAGTAATAAATTTTCTCTTTTACTATATAATATAATAATAATAATAAATAATAATAAATATATAATAATAAATTTTATATAATATCTATATAATAATAAATTTTTCTTTTACTAAAAGTATTAGGTGTACAAAAAAGTTCTGAGCTTTAGATTTGATACAACCGAAATAACAATTAATTTAAATTTTATATATCTTCCCGCCTTTTTGTGGTTTTAAAGCGTTAACATTTGGCCTTCTAAAATGCCATATGGTTTGACGTTTGATGCACATAACCTCAAAAATCAGTAGTGTTCACG
>Ga0157364_1005549_pt1 | contig 12857 bp, 7 predicted proteins | sample AttsexASBM2_FD_111476 | JGI IMG/M metagenome (GOLD analysis project Ga0157364, IMG submission 111476) | Fungus gardens microbial communities from leaf cutter ant in Ribeirão Preto, State of São Paulo, Brazil - Atta sexdens ASBM2 | ecosystem: Host-associated > Fungi > Mycelium > Unclassified ... | reverse complement strand
TATTTAATAAATATTTAGTTGGCAGTACTCAACTAAATTTTATTAAAATTGATGATACATTTTTTCCAGTGTATAAACAAGTATAGCATGCAATAATTCGAGTTATTGACATTGAAACGTTTGGACAACGAAATGTTTGGAAAACAAAGATACGTAGCAAGATATATAAGTTAGATAAAAGTCTCCAAGGAATACTAGAATGATAGTAAAAGTCAATAACAATGTTTCTCTTCTCGGAATCGAGGGAACGACTCGGATACTTTCAACTTGATGATTCCCGGCACGAAAGAAATCGATTCTACTAACCTGTTAGAGATGGTGCGCAATCCCGGCCTGACAAGAAACGCAAGCAGAAGAGTCGCGTTGAGAAGAAAGCAGCCGAAGAGGACGAAGCTCCAGGCCGCGATCCCCGGATTGTTCCACCATCTTTCCAGATTTCCCAGGTCCGCAACCGATCCTCCTCCAATTCCCGTCGCAGCTCCATCCATTCACAAATAATAAGTATATTACGGGATCTGGAACAAAATGCAACGTCGTTTTCGTCAGAGCGGCCTTCCGATCCGTCTAACTATAATTTCGAGATCAAGATTGATCCTTCAACTAATTTAGCGCGAGATTAATTTCGTAATATTGATGTGCCAAGGGAATCATGTGCGTTAAAGAAATTAAATTTAAAGATGCTAGAAGGTTTGTGGGTCTGGCATTTTGAAGTAAACACTCGTGGAAACCTCAAATATTATCATGAAATTTAATTTACTTGGGGAGCGAATTCTAAGAAATTATAAATTTACTCTGAGCGAGTTCCAAGAAAGTTGCGAGACTGTCGCGCGATCTTCGATTATGGTCCAGCTGTTTCCCGCTGGAAATTTTTTTATTGCGTTTCTTAAAATGGTTCAATTTCGCATGATGTCACGAGAAAATGGCACGACTACGACGCTCTCAAGGAGTTCCCGTCGTATTTTTAGACGGATTTCCCCGTACACACGTGTTGCAAAAATATCCGCGTGAATATGTAACACGCGTGTACACGCGCTCAATTGTACGCGCACGAACGAGATTGATCGAGATTACATGAGGATCTTAAGAAAGAAGAGCTCACGTGACAGGAAAAACATATCTTTTGTACTCAACACGAAAAGGATGGTTTCCGCGAACCATCCGTTGTTGTACCCGCATATAACAGTTCGAACAAATACGGTCTATTTAAATAATAAAAGAGAGATAATCCACGCAGGACCGAGGTTAATGTAATGAAGATGTTTTCTGAATATAGCGTGGCGTATGTTTCTTAGCTATCTTTGTCTCCCTTTTTTCTCTCGCATTTAAAATGCTTTAGGCTGGCAATTCATAATTGATTCTTGTATTTAAAACTGTCTCAAGCACACTCTTAAGATGTCACAAACCAATTAGAGAGACATACGCCGTATTAGCGTTTTAAAATAATATTAAGACGATCTTGTAATAAGAACAGACTATGAATATAGGCCTATGTTATATTTTTAAAATGTTTAAAAGTTTTAAAGTATTATGTTCAAATTATGTATTTAAATTATGTTTACTTTGCAAGTAATATAAAACAGGTTGATGAAAAAGATCAATGGTACGCGTATGCATACATATGAAATTTTAATATGAAAAAACGCGCTTTTGTTCGCCATCATAATGCCATCATAACCTGAAGCGTGTAAACAGAAAACGCGAAGATGTTTCGAAAATAAAACGATTCTTCTCCTCTCTCTTTTTCTCTTTCTTTCTCTCTATTTCTTTATCTGATTGATGGCAACTAATTTTTTTTCGAATGGCAATATATCGTTATTCACTCGTTTTTTTGCACTGCTATTACTTGAATGATCGATCATTCAAGTCAATATATATGTATATAATCTTTATCATTAACATCTTTTCACTTATCTCTCAATCTGCGCAAAGTGTTCGTCGCTTTTGAAGTCCCTGTTTAAACGTTACGAACGATTTTTAATATTATCAAGATAATCATTTTAAAATCACGATAATCTTAGCACTTGTAGCAGGGCATTATGATAAGAATTATTTAATTAAATAAAGACCTCTCATTTAGACTTTATACCTGTTTAGACAGGCAATACATAAAGTCATAAATTATAGTGATAAATGACAATGACCTAAATTCCGTCAGTCTCGTAATCCGTAAAACGCGCCGAGATTTGCTTAGACTTGACTAGAAAAATAATTAGTCTTGCGATATAATCTTGATTTGATTCATATGACTTTAGTTTCGTGAGTAAACGAAGAAACGGAGAGAAGAATCTACAGCAGTCTTTGTGGGATTAAGTATGGGATTCTAAGTTCGTACATAATTCTTTCCTGTGATGAAGAATAACGAGAAAAGAGGAAAGCCAACAAAGTGGAACTTATCATTTCAACGTGCAGCGATCGACCTTACACTCGATTGCTGCGAAATCTGGCAGCGGTTCAAAACTCGAGATGTTGAGAAAACGAATAAAAGCAAGAGAGAGAGAGAGAGACAGAGAACATGTCGAAAGCATCAATTTACGATGATCCGCATGTACAGACAGCCGTTTATTTCCGTTTGGCGAAAAATCCCGTCTCAAGAAAAATATCGTTCAACATGAATCCAACAGCCGAACGATCCATTGGTTGATTTCCGAAATGGCATTATCGCGCGATGAGCCCGCGAGATCATGAGTCATGATCTCGCGACGACGAGAACATACCATGCCAATGGAAACAAACAGAACTTCACGTGATTTTATGGAGCAAGTGATAATTGAGCTGGGAGTGAGACCATTTCGTACATATGACGACTGTTCTCGTTGCGCAATAAATGCGCAATTCCATCTTTAATTCGCTCTTATTCCATGGTATCTCTCGGACTTGTCTTCTCGACACGTGAGAAGAATGTCATTTCAAATGTACTTTTATAACTGACATCGAGTATTACGAGCGAAATCGTTTCACGATATATGTTTCGCAGTAAAAATTGTAGGTAAACACTCGTAAATGTAAGGTATTACGAGAAGAGGAAAATAACCTACACTTTCCATGATATATTTTCGTGTAACATAGTTACAATGTTATTGATGTTCTTCTCATCTTGAAAAATTATTTTAATTATCTAATTAAAAAAATTTAATGTTCTATATAGTTTGTCTTCTCTCTAAATTCTTAAAAATGGAATCTTGCTTTAAAGAGTGAAAATTGAGTCCGTATTAAAAAAGAGTGGCTCAATTTTCAATCTTTAAGAGAATTCATAATCGGATTTGATATTTAGGACTGTCTTAAGTACAATCTTATGATGTTACGAACTAAATCAAAGGGCTGCGTTAGCATTTTAAGATATTACTTAATACGATCTTAAAATAAAAAATTTAATTACAAATATCAGCCTAAGAGTAAGATTTCACTCTTTAGAGTGAGATTTTCATTTAAAAAATTTTAAAGTTTCCTTAATATTTAAAAAATTATTAAATTAATTGGAACGCACAACAAAGTTTCCCCTTAATTACCACAGTTCATTCAGACTATACGATTTAACGTGAGTCTAAATATTGTACGCATGATCTACTGCAGTGTTAACCAGTGCATTTATATTCCACTTAGCATTTCGACCGGAAGGCAAACTTATATACACTTGCATATATACAATTCATCGTGAACCGATTCAGTCAGATTCTTGAGCTATAAGAGGCTCCCCGAGTCGAAATTTTAGTTCTACTTTGAACCTTTTTCAATTAAACCTTATAAACCTATTTTGATACTTGTACAATCAAATAGGGCTTTTTTTAAATATTACTTAATCTATTTGGAAAACTTCTTTTAAACCTAAAAATAGGAAATCTTGCAAAAACTACCATTTACAGGCTTAACGTAGAAACTCCATTCATTAAATTAGAACCTATTATAAATCTCTAGAGTCTACATGTCATCTTTGGAGTCTACATACGTCTTAAAATTAAGATTTCAAGTAGGAGAAAAATTTCGACTCGGATCCAACACGCGTGTCGATTATGCGAATTTCGCTGCGTAATGCACGCGTCTTATAACGGCGTTATTTTCGCGCTCGTGACTTGATAAGCGTGAAATCGCTTCCGCGCGAACGACCGCGACAACGTCTGCTATTGTATATCCTGCCAGAAATAGCGCATAAAAAAAAAATCTAAACAGAACCGCGAGTCGCTCATTATCCATCAATTGCGCCCGTCAATTGCGCACGGCGCGGGCGCGATAACAGGATATCATCGGCAGCGAATCTGAAGCAGATGTCATTGTCATTCCGAGTAAAGCGTGCCGCTCACGTGAGCGGAGTCGACATGGACCGCGATATGTCGTGTCGGCCCGCGCGATGCGGGTACGCGGAAATGTACATATCGGGGAAATTGACGACGTCGACGACGTCGGCGTCGACGTTGACGTTGTTGGCGTTATACGCCTCCGGCTGCTCCGATAAAGCTCGATTCCGACATTCATATTACGATTTCGACGCGCACGACGATGTTCCCTCGCGCATCGCAACAGACTTTAGGCAAAATCTTCCATGAGTTATCGCTCGTATACACAGTGCGACAAATACTTTTTAAGACTGAGCCTATAAAACGCTATAGAAACAAGATTATTCTTATGCTTATTGTTTTATTTATTCAAAATAATCTCCTCTTGCTTCGATACACTTGTTACAGCGATTTAATTTTAGGAATAAAGAGAAGTCGCACGGAGCCAAATCAGATGAATGCAGACTTGATTTCGGATCAAAAATTGACGAATGAGTGAATTATGAGATGGCGCGTTATCGACCAACTTTCTGGATCTCGATGTTCGGGATGGATATGACGGATTCTGGACATCAAACGCTTCGAGATAATAGTTGCTAACAGTTTGATCAGATGGAGCGAATTCTTTATGGATAATTCCTTTGTTATCGAAGTATGTAATGAACATTAAGCGAATGTAATGAGCGACTTTCTACCATCCAAAAATCGGTTATGCCACAGGAAAACATTTGATCGACTTACAATCATCATACACTTGTTGCATCAATGTTTCTGATGCACTTTTACCAAGTTTTGGGTTGAATTTAATGACCGCTCTTTGTTCCATGATAAAATTTCAACATCGATTTAAAATTTGTTTTAGGAAGAACTGTCATAAGGAAGAATTTGTCATTTGTTATCCGATTTGCCATGAACTTGCGTTTGAAAGAAGAAAATGTATCTTTCTAATGATGCTAATGTTCAACAAATGATGCCACTAATTGCTGAGATATGGCGCCAGTCTTAAAAATTATTTGTTGCACTGTGTATAACAAGAATGGTACAATAATAAGTGTAGAACGCAATGTCGAACGATGTTTCGAAAGTTACTACAACTTTTACGCGATGTTTTGCCACAAAAACTAATCTGTCACAACTGAGATTTAATTTGAATTTTAAGGGAGAAAACAACTTCTTAAAACTTAACGGGGACGGGGGTGTTTTTAAAATGTTGGATTTTTGGAAAATCTAAATACATAATTATCAAGTATATTAAAAATCATAAAAGTCATAATTTATTTGAAATATTTTTTATACAATATATTTTATCGTTTCATCAATATAATTGATTTGAATCAAATATAAGCATTAGCTCTTTTTGAGGGATTATTTCAGTCTTTAAATATCAAATTGAACCGATATAAAAACTTTTTTTTTCAAATTTTTAAATTTAACAACATCTTTCAATGAGAATCGGTTCCAGACATTTGCGGCGGATCTCTAATTGCAAGTTCCAGACAGCGCGGCACTACGATCCGTGAGACATAATTTATCACGCGCGAAGACGAGTATCTTGGAAATCTCTAATACTTCCGAAGGTCGTTCGATATTGAGTTAACAAGAGAATTGGGTAAGGCCGATAACTCACCAGAGATATGTGAAACTTAGTTGATCTCGATACAAGGGCATAACATGGCGCCAAGATCGCATTTATTCCCTTCGTACCAGTTCTCCGTGCTCCATTCTCGAAGACCTTGAAGATAAAATAGACACCAGAAGCATTATTCTTACTGTGTTCTTTTGGCTTTCGATAAACAGTATTTCTCAAGTATTTCTTATCATCTATCGCGACCGCGCAACGTCGGAATAAATGCAACTTGAAATAGATTTTGCGTAAGAACCTTTTATTTATAATTATTATTATAATTATTATAATTATTATAATTATTATAATTATTTATAATTATTAAATTTTCAATATAAAAAGTATCTAATTTGAAAAAAATATATAAGACGCAACGGAAAGTTTAAAGCGATGTATCTCACCTCTCGTTTAAAAGTAAATAAAAAAGATGTGTCGATGATGAAGAATGAAATAGAGATAAAGAAGAAATTACATTAGAATTTACATTGTGCAATTTATTTCGCATATTAAATCGTTCTTGATATTATATACGCCCTCTTCGAGAATAATTATCAAATCTGTTTTCCTAATGATAAGTCAGCAGATGAATCGAATAAGCGCGACAATACAATGATAAGCGATATTTTTATAGCATTATTGAAAAGTTAAGTCACGCGCGTATAACATCATCTACGATGATCTTTCTGGAGAACTTCTTCAGTTGACGTTTGGCCTTGCATCTTATTTCACCGGCGATTAATTCAAAAGGATTGATTAATTTCAGAAATCTCTATCGCAAACTTCAATATAACTCCCCTGTCGCGTGTCATTCAAGACAAAACAGCGTGCGAAAGGAAAATTCGTCAGGATGAAAAACACTCGGGAATATTGCACGTATAGAAAATTTCAAAGTTACGTTTCGATACAACAAATCGAAACTGAAACTTTAAATAATAAATAGTGATTTCGAGGAAACCTAAAATACGATAGTAAAATCTCATCGTTCTGTTCCGCGCGCTCAAAAAAAAAGTATACATCCAGTGTGAGATGCAACATACAGATATTACCTCGCTCTGTAAACGGAAATATACAACTCGTTTAAAAAACAAACTCCTCATGAAAGAATGGCGATTTCGAAAACAAATCTTGGCTTCCGCAATTCGCGCGGTTTCTATATTGTACGGATTTATGAAATTTTTTACTCACCCCCCACGTTGCGTAAATCAAAATTCATTCGTAAACAAAATTTCCTTGAGACAAGGTTCGTTTTTTGCCCGAAATTTTCCAGAGACTAATAATGAAATAAAAGATAGAGACACAAAGATTATCGATGAGTTATTAACGGACGCAAAAGTCACTTTAAATTAAAAAGTGAATTCGCTCGTGAGAAAAATTAACGTCTCTAGAAGTTGTCTAATGGACGGTCAAAGATAACAAGTATTTAAGATGTCTCGCGAGAACCAACTGACACCGTGAACAAACAACGTGGGACTGAGGAATGTCGCCATTGACGAAATGTTTAAAATCACTTTAGGAAAGAAAGCAGAGAGGGGGATGTCTATATTAAGCATTAATGTAAGTACATCGTGAGTATCATATGATTGCGAGAGCCAATATTATATCTTATCGACCTCGGATAAAATGTCGCCAGTTTTATTGCAACGGAATCTCGCAAGATTACGCGATTATCTAGCCGAGGAACGCGCGGAGAGAATTAGCATACCAGAACATAGACAGGTGTGGAAAGAGTACCTGGTGAGAGATAGATAGGGTCGACATTATAAGGTCATTAAGATTTGCAAAGTATAAAAGCGTCCTTAATCTTTACACAGCTGCGGAAGAAGATCGTAAAATATCACCAAGCGTATTCACAGCAATGCAAATATACGTTTTTTGCGTCGCTTCTCTTTCCGCATCGTATCACAGCATCCGATTACATTAACAAAACAGCGAACGCAAGAAATTGATGTCTCTGCATTTCTTGCCAAGTTATTCCTTTTTACGACGGCGTCAGTAATTAAAATTAATTAATTTATCGCTCATGGATACGGAAATCTCTTTTTACCTTCCCAAATTTAATATTTCATTATTAATACTACGTCACTTTGTCATGTCTGTTTTTGCCACTTCCGTATTTTACTTCGAAGGGAGTAAAAATATTTACGTAAAAATATTTGCGCGCATATCGTATGGGATTCCCCAATATTGGGTTATACCACCATCTACGAATTGCCTTGGTAACAAAAAAGAATCTTGTTCCTTAACATGGCTGCGAGAATGCGTGGGCAAGTCGGAATATCATCGAATACAGCTTCATTTCCTGCTCGGAATACGAGATGTTCCAAATTCCAAGACGTTTACCGTTCACTTCTCCACTACATTGCATTCTTTTTTTCTATACGTGGAGTCACGTGCGGACGATATCATGCTCATTAAACCGAAAAATATACTCATCAGAGAGTCAATGAATTTTTTTTTTCTTTATCAGATATATGAATAATTTTAACATAAATTACCACAATTTTTATTAGTAAAGATTTTAGATGACTGTTCAATGAAATATTCAGGGAAATATTCGCAGCTTATATTATTATTGCCGACTACGGCAGATGTCGTAAAAAATATATCTTTGTACATACATGACATTGCTTGTTTTTGACTTGCGTTAATCTTTATTTCCTAAGTTTTTTACCATTTTTAGCGTCGATAAGTATAATATTCGAAGCGATAATCGTGTAAATAACGCAATGCTACAAATTGCCCGCAAGAAAGCTTTGCAAAGAATGACGCACTTTTAAAGAGTCCGCTATCATCAATTATCCCATTAAGATAATTATATCCATTTAATAGGAATGGAACTTTTATATCTTATTCCGCGTGTAAGGTCGCGATATATTATCATTCGATATTACATTTTAAAGTCTAATCGAGCGCAGTGATCTATCTATTTATTTCAATCATAGTATTTTATATCTGCGAGATTTCAATTCATGCGCAATTGACGCAGAATGCATTAGAATTATCTTTTGTTTTCCCATTAACTATATACTTGCTTAAATCCAGAATCTAGAATTCAGAGAGAGAGAGAGAGAGAGAGAGAGAAAATATTGTCCAAAAAACAAATAAAATAACAATAAAATTCGTTATTAATGTTTATATTAAAAATCTCGACAAATAAACCAAGGACTTTTCGTATCTTTTTTTATGACTAACGGTATCGTTGAGAAAGCGCAATAATTCCGACACTCGTCGGCGAGTTTCCGGCAAGCAAGAAAGTTAAACAGGAACGAGCTACTTTAAATATCCGCTTTGAATATTGTAACCGTCAAATTTGGAATTCTAGGAATTCTAAACCTTTCCTCGACAAGATAACGATATTTGATGAGAAAGCGTATTAATTTTAAATTCACTACATAGCGAACAAAGAGAACTATGTAGGAACGAAATGCAGCGAGCAGTCTTATGCGGATTTCCGACATCAACGTGCTTCTGACATCACTGAAATTTTTCTCGCTCTCGCTTTTGTATACGACGCTTGCTTTTGAAACAACGCAAATCTCTCGGAAACCGCAATATCCGCCACTAATATCGCCACTAATACCTGCCTCATATATCGAGTAACGAACTTTTCATTTCGCTAACGAAAAACCTCTAATGTGCAGGGAATATAGAGTAAAGTACCAGTAAAAAATTCATTGTTCGCTTAAATTTTTGATACAGAGAGGTTTGTCTGAATTCGTTGCTCTCAAAATATGCAAGTTACGAATTTGTTGCTCGTAAAAGAAGTGTAAATAACGATGAAAAACTTCTCAACGTGCCTGTTTCTCTTCGAGCCATTAAGTAGTGTCGTCACATTTCTATATAGTGTTCTAAGTGATAAATATTTCGTAATTCTGAGTCTAGAATTGAACAACTCTGACGAAAGTCATTAAGTTTCAGATAAATATTAATTATTAATTAAGTTATCGCACAAATGTAAATGAGATGCCACAATTTAACGTTCTCGTCTAGATATATTGCATTATCGCATCGGCTGTTAAAAAGTGACTTGCTCGAATTCGTCATATATATTGCGTATATTGCGATGTCAAAATTTTGAAAAAAAAATGAATACTAATAAGCAAGAGCGAACACTGAACCACTCCAAGAGTCATATCTATCATGGAACATGTCGGAATGAATTCCGATCGGAATTATTTCATTTTCCCTAGAAAATACAATAGAAATCTAGAAAATAATTGAACCCATTCCGATTTTTTCCATAGATGCGCTGAGATGGTGACTTTGGCGCGTGTACTGCAATTTCCTTCGAACAGCACTCCGTTTTTTTTTTTTCCCGAAGGAGAAAAAGAGGATTCCCATGTCTCGCCATGTCTATACCATCCGCCACTGTAAAGCGACGGTAAATTCATGACGCGAGAAGAAATTAATTTTTTTTATTACGCGAATAGCCTTTTCCTTCGAGCTTTCGACACGCGCCCATCCCACGTTTCGCAACGCCGTGACTTGTACCGCCTCGAATCTCTCAATCAGTGAATTCCAGATATCGGCGGACGGGAGTGTCATTTCATAGGCTTATTAACACCTTGGACACTGGCTCGCAGCCATTCTGTGTTGCAACTCGCTATCTATACGCTATACGTTCATCGAATCGAATAATATCAAAGATCAGCTTGAGAAAGAAAGAGCGAGAAAGACGGATCAAAATACGATTTTAAGATGGAATAAATTAGAATAATTCGCTCGCGAATTATTCCAATTTAAAGGGCAATCAACATTTTTACGACATTAATAGCAGCAATTAATATCTGACTTCAGGATACGCGACGGATTTAATATACCTCGGCCTTGCAATTTTCAATGTTTCCCTCGCGCGTGTTCTCCTCACTTTATATCTTATTTTTATATTCCATTGTCAGCTTAAGCGGCTACCGTTTATCCTTTAGCCGTGCCATGTCAGTACCGACACCAAGGTCGACACTTTTTAGTTCGGTACGCCCGTCAACGGATCGCTGATCTTGAAATATCGTCTCGACGCACCGCCTACGTCAAATTTAACGCCTTAAAATTTCATCGTGGCAAAATGTACGGACCGTTATTAATAAACGATAAGCTCCGTTGCGGATGCGTCGTGCGAGCGGAATAATTATGCATCGGATCGCGCGAAAATGCATCGACTATACCCGCGCTTCGCCAAAGCTCACTGCGGTGAACAAAGGTATTTTATTCGAGTGAAAAAGCGGCGATACGCGGGCAAAATCGATTCGACGTAACGACGCGAGCTCGAGTCATGTTAATTGCTTCGTGCGCGATCGCAATCGCCTTGTATTAACTTTTTAAGTGAAGGAAGGTATGTGTAAACTGTTCCACGCTAATTTTCCCGCTAAATCGCAATGACACGTTTGCAGAATGGCACTGTATCGCGTGCAAAAATCGTATGGATCAAGGTCGCGTGTACACGTTGAAAAGTCGTGAATCACATATGCGATCTGTGAGACTCGTTATCTACATTTTTGAAATTTCACGTTGATAATTTTTACGAAAATACTTAACACAGGCATCCTCTTTAGCGTGAATAATAATTCGTAAGCACTTTAAACGGGATCAAGCTCGCATACCATCAAAAGATTGTTACAGATTACTTTCGATAATAGCTCAGTATTTCGGCCTCTCATCTATTTTCGAAACATATTATCTCAGGAAAGATAATTTCGGAGGAAATACTTATAAACGTACGGTACTTGACGTACCGTATGATGATGATTTTCAAAGTGATAACAATCTTTAAAGTTACGTGAATAACAACGAGATGATCTCAGAACGATTATTACGTCAGAACACTCGTAGAATACTACGAGTATATTCAGACAATTACTTATCGCGTTATGTACTTTGATGCCCGAGTGTTACAGGGCATCTGATCTTGGCAACCTGCTGTGGTATACATTAACAATGTTCTAGCATGCGCCATCTCAACTGTGAATGATTTAGCATCGGTCAGGCAGTCAACAAATGCGGCCAACAGTCGCATTAATCACCGTTCGCTATAATTAGTTTGTAGGAGTTTAATAGACGGATTATCATCTGACTGATGCACCTATATTTCCCTCATAAGTTCTTTAACTGGTGTCTACGATTGTAATGTATATTTGGATTATGTTCTTCGACACAACATGACATTACGATGACATTACGATGTATCATGACGTAATATATAGGCATCATCGTCTATCGCTAATTTTCTATCTCATCGTATATATATATATATATCGTTAAAGGTAAGAAAACAAATAATTCAGCGAATTGCTGGCAGAATTTATCTCGGAAATAACTCTCACGAATTCTACCTGGGCGTTGCTGAATTTACAAATATGCGTCATCGTTAACGCTTCGCATTATTTCACGTTTCGGTATACTGAGAAAAAGAGTCTGGTTAAATTAAATAGTAGAATAGAATTTTATTACACTTCAGCGTATTTACAACCAAGAATGGGACTTGGTTTACATAAAATTCTTAACTCATTCATACATCCATATCTCGTTCGCAAGCTGTCGCATCTATATTATTATGAAAGTTTTAGAAAAATTTTTACCCTTTATTTCCCTACTTTTCTGATTAACCCTCTGACTTCACTTCTTTATCTACCTATTATTTCATTTTATACGCTTTATCCGCTTTTTTCTCTTAGTTATATCTATTTCTAATGTAATATACTCAATAGTTAAATTAAATAGTAATTCTAGTGGAAAATGGACGAATCAGAATTTTCTTAAATCTACTAGAATTCTAGTTAGTTGAGATAACTAGGATTCTGAGTGATATAATTGTTCTGGTAAAAATAAGAATTCTAGTCGATTTTATTAGAAATATTGTATCAATTAGAATTCCAATAAAATTGATCCAGAAAATTCTGATTCGTCCATTTTCAACCAGAAATTTTTTTCAGTGCATCAGTTCGCTTCTCACGTATAATTCACGCGATACT
>Ga0157364_1005548_pt1 | contig 12860 bp, 8 predicted proteins | sample AttsexASBM2_FD_111476 | JGI IMG/M metagenome (GOLD analysis project Ga0157364, IMG submission 111476) | Fungus gardens microbial communities from leaf cutter ant in Ribeirão Preto, State of São Paulo, Brazil - Atta sexdens ASBM2 | ecosystem: Host-associated > Fungi > Mycelium > Unclassified ... | reverse complement strand
TATCATAACGTAAATATTGTAAAGCATTTTTATTTGTATGTCTATATGTTTAAAAATAAAGTGCAATATATAATAGGGACAAAATGTAAACCCAGCATATAAATTCTACAAAACGATCTATTAATTTATATTATGTCGTTAAAATTAATGTTTAGAAATATTTAATTTTTGTTTTGAAATATTTAATTTTGTTTCTAAAATTATTAAATTATTATTAAAGTAATGATTACTTAGGACCGGTTTCATCTGATCAGTTAGTTCTACTGCAGCAAATACGATTGGTCGATTAAATGCCGATTAATAAATAATTTGCGTTGGTGAAACCAACCCTTAGTAATCATTTGTAATATTTGGCGCATTCAAAGTGCTATATTTGCTGCCTTCCTAATATCTAATGCGTGATTGGTTGTTTTTCAGTGCACGCGTGTTTTAATTGGTTACGTATATTTACTATAGATAAACTTCACCGACTTCACCGAATATAAACGGTTATAATTGGCAACAATTGGCATTGAAATATCTACTATATAAGCACTGCTGTCTCAATTTGGTTTCAGTCAATTTCAGTTGGCAGACATTACACAAGTAAAAATATATATAGCCGACATGTCGACATTGCTCGATGAAATCAGAAATATGAAACTCCACTGTATGTGGTCGGACGTAATCTTTTGTATTAGTCATTGTACGATCCTGAATTAAAAAATTCAAGATACGTAGATTGCTTTTTAATCATTACCGTCCGTAAAATCTCATAGAGTCGCTCGTAGAATTGAGTGGCTAAACTGCTGACAAAAATGGCGTATCGTGGTGTAAAAGGTTCTGATCCGTTTGTATCAAAAACTTCACGAAATGAACGTTTCGCGCAGATGTCAAAACAAGAACAGATCATTCAACAGAAAAAGATGGAAATCCAAGCAAAATTGCAAGAACAGAAAGCGAAAGAAGCCGTGGAATGTATGAAGAAGTCTAGTTCGTCAACTTCTACTACAGCAACTAGTAAGGGCACTGCGCCAAAGTAAGTCAAGTAAATCTCTTATGTATAATGTTATTGTCATGTCAACTCAGTCTTTCGGATGAAATTATGTTATAGTTTATGTTATAATTTACGTGTTTGTCATATTTATATTGATAGCTTGGAAATGTCAATAATAAAAGTCATTGTTTATCTCTGTAGGGAGGATGATGAAAAGCCTACAATGAATGTGTTTGCCAATGACGGCAGTTTCCTCGATCAATTTAAAAAAATAGCCAATAAAACAACTAGCAAACAAGAACAGGATAAAGAAGATAAGAAAAAAGATGAGAGAAATTATGAAGCTATTAGAGAGAGAGACAGGGAAAGAAAACGCAGCATTGAAAAAAATAGAGATTGGGACAGCAGACGCGATCGCCGAAGAAACGATACACGATGGGGAAGAAGTTCAGATAGGAAACACAGTTCGTCGTCGAGTCCGTCGCCTACCAGGCGAAGATCACCACCTAGTCCAGAAACGCGGCATAGCTATAATCAATCACAAAATGGACAACGCGCACAATTTCAGAATCAGCAATTCCCAATTCAAAATAACAATCATGTCTCTTCCATCCCGTCCCTCATGTCTCAACCAGTGCAGATGCAAATGACAAATATACCGCCTCCGAATATAAGAAACTTGACACCAAGTATTCCATCTGCGCATATGCAAAGGATACCAATGTCGAAAAATTTTAGCAATAATTACACTAACATAAATGAGCATTCTAATAATGTGAGAATGCAAATCGCACCATCGCATATTATACGTCCTCCACCTCCTCCTCCTATTCAGAGCATTCCACCGAATACAAATGTTCCACCGCCAAATATGCAAATGTCTCAAGCTATACCAATGCCCAATTTGTCCTCGCCATCAAACGCACAACAGCATATTATACAGAATCCACAACAATGCAGTGTACCACCGCCAGCGTGTAATGCTAATTTACAACCTCCAAATATTCCTCCGCCTAACATACCACCTCCAAACATTTTACCACCAATGTCTCAAATGCCACCGACCATGATGCCTATTACAGGCTCACAAACTATTGTAGTAACGGTACCAAACGTAGCTAATGTTCCACCTCCAAATGTGATAACATCTATGATAATGTCAGCACCTCCGCCAGTGCATACCGTCCCATCAACAATCAATTCGGTTCCACCACCAAACTTGAACATCCCTCCGCCAAACATCCCGCCACCTAATGTTATTCCTAATGCAGCACCATCACGTGGTCTCATGTCCAGCAGCTATGCTCTTTCCAATCAGGTACCTATTTCGGTGGGCCCTCCTAACGTACAAATACCACCACCTGTGAGACCACCGGCTAATCTACAAAATTCCGAACAACAAGGTATGATATTACAGTTAGGAAATATGTTTCTTTTGTGTCGCACAATTGTATAATGTTATCTTTAAGCACTAGACACATTCTTTCCTCTTATACAATTTTAATAATATTGTGGGAAACTAGGAAGATAAATTGTTAGAAGATATAAAAAATAATAAAATATAGAAAATAAAATAGAAAATATAATAATAAAAATAATAAAATAGAAATAATATATACAATATTCTTTATATTGTACATACATACACACACATACGCATAGATAGACAAATATTTGAAACATTATTATACAAAGTAGCTGACAAAGGATTCTAAGTGTGTTTAGTAGAGGCTGAGCAGCTGGCACGAATCGTGGCTGACTGTGGGGATGAGATAGAACAAGAAGTACGAGAGAAGAATGCCCAAGATCCTAAATTATGGTAACTACTGTCCTCACTGGTCCTCGTTTTGTATTTCCATTTCCTTGTTCCTTGTTTGTAATATAATTAATACTTTTATAATATCTAGGACGATAATATTTTATTTTGTATTATAGGACATTGTATAAATCTTTATCACATAGTTCTTGACATCTTAGTAACATGAAAAATTGAATGTACAATTTTGTTGAATGTCCGCTTAATGTGAATTCTTGCAAGTGTGCTTGCATTTCTAAATATCAATTGTATCGCAAAAAAATTACATAAATTTACCTACATGTTTATTATATTTTTATGAAGAAAACTATTTTTTCGTTTGACAAAATTGTTAATAATGAATGTATTCTCACATTGAACATATTTTTTCTTACAATCACAATAATGGCATCACATATATTTGATAATCCATAATTCTTTTAGCATAAAAAAAAATTGTTTCTCTTGTAGACTTTAAAATGTTCTATTATTAATATAATTATTTTTCACATGAAAGAAATTAAGAATTTATATGAGATTATAGAAAATGTTACAAAAGATATGGTATACGAAAAAGCTTAAGGCAAAATACGGAATTATCTTCTAAATGAATTTTTCTGTATACATTTTTCTGCAAAGTTTACTTTGTGTTGTATTCTTTTATTGTTTAGTTTTAAACATGTTTATTCTCAAAATTCAAGTTTTTGATTATGTTGTTTTTAATGTAAAAAAAATATGATTGTTTAACTAATAAGAAAATATTCCATTTAGATATATTTATAAAACATTTTTATATTTAATGAATATTCCAATATCTATATCTATTCAATATATATGCTAAGAATAATCACTAATGTGATCTATGCTTTAATTCTAAGATTTTATATTTAATTTTTATATTAATTAAAGACAAAGATATCTATTATTTCAAAATTTCATTTTACAATTTTCAAATTATAATCGTATCTTTTGAAGCATAACTGTATGTTCTTTTAAACTTACGCTGTTTCTTGTTTTTGATGTTTATATGTTGCGTATATTTTCAAATGCTAGATATATATATATACTATGTATAATATCAATGCCTCCAATTTCCTCAATCCAAATAATATTTTAAACTTTTCTTCTGCTACTTTTTACTTTTTATTGACATTATATTTTTTCTATGAAAGTATTGTATCTATAGGAATACATATTACTAGACAGCGTTTTAAGTATCATTTTAATCAAGGTTTCTGCACCAAAAGCAAAGTGCAGCGTATCTGCAGTACAGGGGATTGGTTTCAAAATTACGTGCGGAGAAGCCAGATAAGGATAAGAAGAACAGTGGTGCAGAACTTTATTGTCCTGAAGAAGCTCTTAGTGACAATGATGAGGATAAATCTCAGAAATCTCATTCAACTTCACATGGTGAATAACTACATGTATACATACATAATGACATTTAGCACAAGTTTTATTAATACATGTTTTATATATATCATTATTAGCAGATCAGTTAAAGGACGATAATAAGGAAGAACGGAAAAGAAGAAAACGTAGTCGCTGGGGTGATGCAGACAATAAGATTCTTGTTGCAGAAACAAATGTTCCTTCTGGTAATAGATCAGGTGCTGTACTTCCACAACCTGGCATAGCTATACCGGGACAAATTGGACAACCTGCAGTCATAATACCTTCTCCATCAAAGAGACAACATGTTAAATCAAAAAATCCAATGCTTACCAAGATTTCACGTAATGATCCTGCACTTATCCATTATGCGAGACAGACATTTGGCACACTCGATTTAAGCGAAGAACAATGGAAAAAGGCAGAGGATCATTATAAGGTAGATTGTTGTATCAATTATAAAAAATATACACAAAGTATATTAAAATTTGTTCTCTTTATCTGATTATATATGTACATAAAAATATATAAAAGTGAATTTTAAGGATTAATAATTTTATGCACAAAAAGATATAAATAATTTTTTTTAGATAAATCTTTTATATCAAAATCTCTTAAGGAAAAGAGAAGAAGTGAAACGTTTGGAAGCACAAGGGAAACATAAATATGAATACGATAGCGATGAAGAAACAGAAGGAGGAACTTGGGAACACAAATTGAGGTCCGCTGAAATGGAAGCGACACAGATGTGGGCCGAGGAATTAACTGCGCAAGCCGAAGGCAAACATCATATTGGCGATTTTCTGCCACCGGATGAATTAAAAAAATTTATGGAGCAATATAATGCTGTAAAGCAAGGCAAAGAACCAGACTTGAGCGACTATAAAGAATACAAATTAAAGGAAGATAATATAGGTAGGTTCCAAAAAAATTTTTTCTTGTTTTTTCTCGATCAATATTATATTTATATAATAAATACAACGATTAAACTTATGTAACAAATAAATAGTTAAATTTGGTTATATCTTATTGAGAATTTAACTATTTATTAAATTTACTATTTATTAAACAGATATATTTCAAGTCAAATGCTAACAAAAATAATTTCTGAATTTTTAAAATTATGAATCTGAATATTTTAAATTTGTTAAAAATTATTTTAGTTAATTTCAATTGAATTTCATAAGTTTTTTTTACTTTACAGGATTTCAGATGTTACAAAAACTGGGATGGAGCGAAGGACAAGGGTTGGGCAGTGAGGGTAGCGGTCGTATTGAACCAATTAACAAGTAATGCCTTTTATATTATTTTTTTCATATCGAATATATTTGTCTAATATTTTCAAGTTGTTATAATCAATGTTTCTAGAGCGACAAATAGACTTGATAGTGCTGGTCTAGGATCTGAACGACCAGATGGAGTATCTAGAGATGATGATGAATTTGATGCATATAGAAAACGGATGATGCTCGCGTATAGATTTAGGCCTAATCCATTAGTAAGTATCGTGATTTTTATAATAAAAAATAAAAATGTTAAGTAAAATATCCAATAGCTCATTTTAATTATTACATTTTCTTTTTCAGAATAATCCAAGAAGACCTTATTACTAAGAGCTAAAATACATTGTCACTAAACTAGTATTCCTTTTATTACTGAACAATGTAGTAGATGCCTTTATTTTGTATATTTGAAATTGTATATTTCATTTTAAAATATATCTCTTATACACAATTTCCATTTTTCTGAGTAAAATTATTTATAAAAATTAGTATAAAAATTAGTATTAAAGTTTGAATACGTTCAAATTATGAAAAAATATATATGAGCAAAAATTTTATTTTGTTCATTATTTATATATACTATTTGTACATTCTTTGTACTATTTGTGCACTCTTTCTATTTTATACTATTTTTTGTACTTTAACGTAAAAGAACATCGCTAAATTGTATTATCTTTCGGCAAATTCTTCGTGAAACAACAATTTTTGCAGAAAAAAATTATTTAAAATATTTTTTTATAAATATCTCTCTTATGAGGATTTTAAATAAATTTTGGTTTATTAAAAATCACTGCAATACCTATGTTTGATATTTTAAGTAGCATATCAGAAATGTCAAAAAAAGTTAAATATTAGGTGTTTGAATAAGTTTCCCTCGTTTTCTAAGAGACGTCACGAGTACTACGTGAATAGAATTCTTTTAGTGGCAACTGTTTTATTTAAGAGTACTATACATAAGCTTTCATATTTAATATATGACATTTGATGGGCGTGTAAACAACATTTTTGTCATTGCATTGAAAACAACTTTTGTGCCAACAAAATAACATTTGCGGGAAGTTTTACTGCATTGCTTTATTAAGAAAACTGCAGCTGAAAGTTATCATTTGCTTGTGGAGATATATAGGGAGCATTCTTCATCCGAAAATAGTTTCAACGCTTTAGAAGTAATTTCGATAAAAATAAATAACATGAAGATGCATTACAAAATTGAAAAATGAAATGGATTATTTGAAATTTCATCATTATATGAAAATATCCATATCAAATGCTAAAAGAATTAGAGGCATTAAATGTTGATTAATCAACTCTTTAAAAACAAAATTTCACAAAAAACCGGAGTAAATTTATTCAAACACTCAATATACACAATTTATACTATATATACACAATTTTCATACGTATGTAAATAAGTTATTACTAATGAAATTCCTCTAACCTAATAAAATAAAATAGGTTTGTACTTGTAGTAGTACAGCTACACTGATTTCTAAGTTTAATACATAATATTTTACTTTTGACTCCAAGATTTTCCTTTGGCATTCGCAATATTAATATTATGAAAGTATTACTTTATATATAATTTCTGTCGACGAGATCTTTAAAAGTACCTATTAACATATTTCTATAAAAGCTATCATTTTCTATTCTTTCTCGAAGTATGTCACTGTCATATGTATTTTTTATTTCTACATCATTACTGGTAAATATATGTATAGTGTAAGTAGCCATTCCTGCTGCGTATTTTCCAAATTTAGTAAGATGTTTAAATAATACTTCGTAAGGAAAAAGGATATTAGGATCATAACCGGCTCTTTCGATATACCTGGATAATGTTTCGTGATATTCGTATATTACTTGATCGAAATATTCATTTCGTGTTTCTTGCGTGCAGCAGCAGAAAAGTATATAAAGTAGATCTAAGACAGGAGATGCGTAACGACATAGCTGAAGATCTATAAAACGCAAGTCGTACGGAATGTTCTCCTAAAATGAAATGACGTTTAAGATGTCGTGTATTTAGATATATTAATTTAACGCAAATCTTAAGCTGCTACGATGTATATCATCAAGGATTATTCAATTGCGTGTACATACTTCGTCGTATTTGAAGAGCATGTTGTTAGTCCAAGAGTCACCATGATTTACAACGGTATATGGCTCAGCAGCTTTTCCATCAACTGCATCGAACATGTTTTGCATCATATTTTCTACGAATCGTTGGTATCTTTCGGAATAATGTTTATCTTCATTCGCTAAAGCCTAGTACGTGATACCAAAAAGAAAAAAAAATTAAATTCGATGAATATCGATGACCTTTGAGATTCAAAATGCGAATACCTTGAAAACGAGCTCAACAAGCATTTTTGAAAGATCCTTCTCCTTATCATCAATATTATCAACTAATCGTTTATTAAACAAGTGTTCTTTCATCTTTAATTTTTCGAAGTTCGTTGGATTCGTAACACGCGTAATGAAGCTGTATGCGTGAAATTCACCTAAGCATCGTAATGCCAAGCTGAGATGAGGATAATCCAAAATTTTTGACTTGGCCATCACAAAACCTTGAGGCGCTAAATTTTCTAACATCAGTATCTACGATAAATTACGTATATTTATTCATTATCCAAGCGTTTATCTCTTTCTCGCTTTAGAGTATTCTTTAGAAAAGATACAAATCTAATCTCGGTAGTCGCGCTACATGAGGAATACGTGAAAGTTTATCATATTATGAGATAGCTGAGGATGATAATCGCATAATGTTGTCGAGTCACGTCGTCTTAGGAGTGGATATTCATGGTTGTTTATATTGATGAATAAGATTCGAATGCTTTGCCTCTTTATGTGTGCATATACATGATATAAATAAATTCCTTACCAAAAAAGCAGCAGCAAATTGCAATGCAAATTACAAAATAGTTTTTTTTCTCTGAGACCTTATCGTTAGGTATATATGTATATAAATCAAGATATCTTATTAAATAAAATACTGAAGTTACATATTGTGCAAGATGAGATAAGATAAGGATACTTATTAGAAGATAATTATATTTTAATTTATATTTTTTCCGCCATGTGCAGTTCTTTCATTAAAAGAGATATATTACGTGTGGAAGTTACGTATTAAAGAATCAAGTCTTTATAAAGAAGTGTATGTACGTGTACTTTCGCGAGCTATCTAATTATCAGACACTTACTCTATACTCCTACCGCATGCCTAACATTGATTACATCGGCTTCTACTGTTAAATATAAACGAGAAAAGACTTTAAAAATTGCGGAAGATATAACATTATTTATACCGTTGCGATTTGTTGGCCGTTTTCTTATATAAATAGCGGTAACTTTCGAACAAATAATCGGAGGGTTGTGATTTAAAGGAACGCTTTCCGAGATGCTTCGGCGAATTTCATGAATTAATTAAACTCCAAAATTAATAATTTCACCAATAAAATGGAACCGCGTCAAAATATGAGAGATTCTTTCGCATTAACACTTAAATACAGATTGACTATTAGCATAAAAATATTGCATAATGCAAAGGTTAACCGGACTTTATGTCTTACTTGGTAATCTTAAACCAGTTTATTATGCCGGCGCGCATATATATGCGTGTCCGTGTATCCATGTGTCATTATAAATCGACATTTCACTTCGCGACATGATGTCTGCGTTTTATTACATGTACAAATCTTGCGGGGCTAATTTAGCAACGCATCGTGAAATGCATTGTCTTGAGAACGACGTGCAAAGAATAAGAGTCAAGCAGCTTTATAGTTGATCGAAATAAAAGAAATAATATCACAAGTAAACAATGAAATAGCGTTTGAAATTTTACATACGCGCAATACAATATCGTTTTTAATTAAATTATGTAAAGTATTTAACTTCCTTAAAGACTTGATTGTCGAACGTTATATATATATATATATACTTTCTTACGGCCTCTACATTATGTATGTATGTATGTATGTGCTATTTCGCGCAAGAAAAGAGATTATGTAAAGGCATCGTATGGAATTTACATATATACATGATTACATGATACTCGGCTATGTATGTAATGTTATTACTTCATTGGCATGGTTCACGTTTAGAAGTGGTAAACCGCAAATTACCTCTTTTCCGGATTCATCGCTCACGTTGTATAAAATAGGGAAGCGATCGATAATCCCGCCGCGGTCCTTCAAAGTCTCTTTGAAAATGGGCAATACTTCTTTATAAAAGAACATCTCGCGTTGAAACATATTTGTGACGTTGCTGCTAGATAGAATTTCGCTGGTATCCAAAGTTCGTGTAGTTTTGAGAATAAGTTGAATTTTCTTGTCTTCGCCATCTTCAGCGATGCCCTCGATCGTGACGCGACAGACGAGGCTAACGTAATTATCGCCTTTATTGGTGCCCTCAGTTATGTGAAATTTTGGAGCCAATAACTTGATGCTTTTTGCGTATGTACGCAAGTAATCGTACAATCGCTCGTCTGACACAATTTTCTCATCTGCCATTTTTTTTCCTTTCCTGTCTGTTGATGTCTTTATCTCACGGAATCGGGCGGATGTTGCTTACGTTTGTTCCTTACGACAGAGTCAGTAGTACTCTAAGTTTGATTTCAAATCGTCGAGATATCGGAATCAAATTGTCTTGTACGCGACTGCTTACCACACCTCGATGATAAGAGAACGATTACTGGAATGATCGTTGAAAAGCATCGCTTATATTATTTCCGTGTTATCGCATTTTTAATTTGTAAATCACTTACTGTGAGCAAGTTATGAAGATTATGAAATGTATATACATGGTTATTTTTACCTAATTCATCGCTGAAAGGAGTTCCATGTATATGCAGCTCTGTGTCATTTTTCACAATCTTAATCTTCTTCCTCTCTCTTTCTTTTTATATTGATTTTAAGTAAATGATTCAATGTCTATGATGAAATTATAAATTATATATTCTTGACGTGTACCTTTATTATACATTAAATATTATAGGTTGTTCACCTTTAACTTTATTTAGAATGAAAGGCGCCCAAAGGATTATGGTTTGTCGCTTACATCTGTTATTTTTACACCAAACGCGCAACAGAGAAAAGAAGGAAAAGAGAGGAGTGTGAGGCGTGGCGAGATACTGACCACCATTTCTCCAATTAAAGTGCCTTTACCCGTTTCAGTTGAGAAACGGTATTTCCTACGGTAGTCTACTTTAATCTGTTATATACACACATATATATATAAAATCCTTTAAATATATATATATATATATATATATATATATATATACATATACATATATATATATATATATATATGAGTATAATTTCTCAAATAGCTATTATAGAAGAAATATCTTTATCTGTTTAGAAAAAAATATACAACAAAATATTAAAAAATATATATAAGAAACGATAGTGGATAACAAAATTCTATAATCACTTCTACTTATTTACTTATTTATGTACAAGTGCAAATTGTTCGTAAAATCCTTTTATTATCGGAATAGATAACTATCTTAAACAATCTAAACAATGTTGCAAACACTTCGATCCGCTCACTTTACTGAATAAAAACGCGCGGCAATTTTATACCTGGAGTAGAATAAGAAGAGAAATTCTCAAGAAAGAAATCTTCGATTTAAATAAACAGAAAGTAGGCGAGGAGAATCCCGCGTTTCTTATCAAAAGTATGAAAAACGATGACGATTGACATGAATGGATGTCGTAGTTTTAACCGGTTTGGAGAGGAACAATTGATAGCTTATCTTATGGTATTGGTCAAGATCTTTACGTTTCAGTGCGGCAGCACTCGTATACGGTGTGACCCTATACAATTTACGAACCTACCAACTTATATTAGCCGCTTACGTAATCGTGACTTTCATACGTTGTACTTTCGTTTTCGAAAGTATGATATAATCGTTATTTAGATAGAGGAATCCGATGGAACAAAAAAAAAAGAAAAGAAAATTATCACGTCGGTGCATTTCTCGCGGAAGCGTCCGGAAAACTTCCACGTTAGCGGGAAGTTGGTTAGAATAATTATGGAAAATATGGCTTATTGAGAATAAGCTCTCTTCGGAATTCTGGGAACGTATTGTTATTAATGAGATGGCGTATTGCCCCATTTAATTTTTTTTCTCGACAGGTATGCGAGGTCAATTCTCGCGAGAATATTCCTCGTTTATTCTTTATCATAATGAATTCTATTTTCCTTTTTTTTTCCTTTCTCTTCCCATAGTATCCATTTGTGCACTTATTCTATTTTACTCTTCCGCCGACATAACCGGGATCTTTAAAGACCTTATCAATATTTTGATTGTGTGCGAACTGTGGTGAGATAAATTTAAATCTAAAAATAGTAAATAACTGACTTTTATGATAGAAGTTACGAAAGTAAAAACTCGTTGTTAAAGCCTTAAGTAAAACAAGTCATTATGATATCAAAATGATGTCAAGATGATTCCAATTAAATGACTCCAAATTATAGGATATTAAAAGTCATTTTTAATCATTTCTGATTCATTTTAATATCATTTTGACGTTCATCATCGACTTGTTGTTCTGCTTGGAGTTTTAACAAGTATACAAGAATTTTTTAAGATTTTTATATAATTCGAAATAATAAAAAGTTTATTTCTGTTTCTCGAAGACCCTTATTGCTAGACTAGACAAAAGAGCGAATAATTAACGTTGGACTTTTGAGATATTAAACAAATAAAGAAAAAATGGGCAATTGAAAGCATTAATACGCAGTAATTGATGCGATTATCTTATAAACATATATTTTAATCGTATATCTTGCATAAAAACTGAATTCAATTCGAGCCATCCTCAGCAATCTCAAATAATAACAATTCTTGATAACTATCCGATATTTGTAATATCCAAGAAATCAAGTGCAGCAAGGAAGTCTCACAAATTACCAAATCTGGAGTGTGTGTAACCGTCCAGTTATTTAAGTAAATGCGAGATAAATAAAAAATAATATCATTCAAAAGAATAGTTACTAAAAAGAAAGGATAACAAAATTTTATGAAGACTAAGCAGAACAAGTCATTATGATATCAAAATTATGTCAAAATGATTTTTTAATTATTAAAAATAATTTTTCAATCATTTCCGATTTATTTTAATGTCATTTTGATATTCCCAGCAAACGAGAATGAATTGAAATGAATTGAAATGGATTCAGATTTTCAGAAATATTGATTCACGAATGTTAAAATGAATGCTTTTCAATACTGAATGCATTTTTATTCATTTATAGGAATTGTATGGAGTATATCTCTATGTCTTTCAATTTAAAAATAATATTAGCTTTTTCTGTGCAACAAACATTATGAATATTGTTTAATTCAAAATTTTGAATAGGAAATGCAGTTTTTCCAATTGCATCCAATTAAATCTAATTGAATCCAATT
>Ga0157364_1005547_pt1 | contig 12865 bp, 5 predicted proteins | sample AttsexASBM2_FD_111476 | JGI IMG/M metagenome (GOLD analysis project Ga0157364, IMG submission 111476) | Fungus gardens microbial communities from leaf cutter ant in Ribeirão Preto, State of São Paulo, Brazil - Atta sexdens ASBM2 | ecosystem: Host-associated > Fungi > Mycelium > Unclassified ... | reverse complement strand
ATAATCACATCGTTGATTACTTACAGATCAGTGTGAGAAGTTGGTGATATTCGAAAACTAACACCTCTAGGTACAGTATCGCTCGCGTATAATGCTTTCAATTCACTACCAAACAAGTGAGTAGCAAATCCGAAACTGCAAGTGTGTTTGTAGAAGACCGCTACTAAGTCATCAGGGACAACATCCTTATTTGTATCTTTAAAAACGAAATGGACTGAATGTGATGATTAACCAAAGAAAGGTTTATTCGTTTAAATTTATGTGTATCAAATGAGAGAATACAATTATTATATAATTGTAATTTACTCTTATTGACATATATAATTATTATATTATATTATTATAATATATTTCACATAAATTGTTACATACTAACATTATCATACTAATTAATTAATTAATGTTCACAATAAATTTCCAAAATCATTATTAAATGCAATAAGAGAAATTTTATGTACCTAAGAAGTCTGAAGTGTCATAGGTGACTCTTCCTGCAAAGTGCTGAATACCGAAAGATCTACAGTCAACGGTCCTTGGTTCAAATAACCGAGGATTTTGCTTATGCTGCACCTTCACTTTGGCAACGTAACTTTCTGCGGTTCCGTGTATAGAGCCTTCCACATCTAACATACTTAGCAATCCGGTACGCTGTAAATAAAATGACGCATCTAATTAACACGTACATAATTAATACATAAAACAAACACAACTTTGTAGAGAAATTTCCTAGATAGCAAGACAATAGATGTTCAAGACGATAAATCAGTTTGCTGTCTGGGTTAATAATAAACTAAAGAAACGTGATATTTTTATTTAAATAATACATTTATGTGTTTAAAATATAAAAATTTAGAAAACTTTTTGCATTTTCTGATTTATTAACACTATTATTTTTTGTACATAAGCACAATATCGAAAAATACAAGAATTAACTGTTTGCATTAATTTAAGTTTATTTGAAGACGTAAGATATTTAAATAAGCAACGATTGCTGAGTTATTGTCTTCGACAGAAAGGACTTACCAAGGAAGAAATGAGATCAATGCATGGCACGTTGTCGACATAGTCGACTTCGACATCGCACCGGATGCCTTCGTCACGGCAACTCTCGATGGAGCTCTTGAATATGTGAGTGTTGTAGAAGTGCTGCATCGTCTCCGCGCAAAGATTGATGCAGAGGTGCTCTAGCTGGCTTGGCTTAGGATCTTCAAACCCGAACATGTCCAGGATGCCGATGAAGCCGTCCGTGGCGTGTCGCACGGCGTTATTCAGGGCAGTCATGCTTCTGGATCCTGTACCCCCTGAAAAATCTCTAGCTCTTAGCAAAAATTTTTTTGTATTTACACATAAATAATATTTAGAAGTATTTAGAAAAGCGTACGAATCTAAATAAATTAAATTCTTTTAAGCAAATATTAACTCTTTTAAATTAATTATTTAACTCTCAATTGTAATAATCATTCTGTTTTATTTAATAATATAGCATAACAAGACTGTACAATTATATCATTTAAAAAATTATTAAATCACAATTAATATAATACGTAATAAGTTTTGTTGTAATGATTGTTTTAATAAAAACCTGCTGAACTGCCAATTGTAGAGGCATGTTGGCTAGTAACATCCGCTTGATTATGAACAGATTCATTGGAATCCGATGAAAGGGTGCCGAGAGTCGAACCAAGTCTCTTCAAGCTGTTGGCTCGTCTCACTATCGTAGCTACAGTGCGGCAATAAAGGGCTTTTGCGAGCGAATCCCTAGTCATGTTAGACTGCATAAACAAACATTTTTTTATCATTATAATATAATATTCACTGTAAGGTAATGCTTACAGTGTTGAGCAATTTTTCGCACATTTGGTCTTTGTATAATTCAATTAAATTTCAATCAAATTAACAGAGAAAATGTGTAATATCTTTTAAATTATTTTGTTTAATAATATAGTAAATAACAAACCGATTAAAACATAATAATGTAATAATATAAATTAAAGATTAAAGATTTTCCACCTATCCACATTAAATCTTATTTTCCATTAAAGGATAAAAGAATTAAATGAAATATCAAATAAAATATTAAATTAGATATATGTATATCAAATATCTTAAAATAAAACTTTTGAAATAAAGAATCAAATTTATCTTTTAATTTAAAAGTTACAAGATGGAGTGTTTATAGAAAAATTAATAAATTGCGATATATGTAATGATCCAGATAATAAAAAAAATTTCAAAATGATTATAGAAGAATTGATTCAAGAATATCACCATTTAAAATAATTTAATATATATATTTGAGAAGTATGAAATTAATAATTTGCGTGTGGAAGACATTATCAACTGAAAGAAGATTTAAGATTTGTGTAAAGAATTTAATACAAGAAAATTGTATGATAAGTACATTCCAATGAATTGCGAATTGTATGCGCGAAGACTTACACGTAAGCATTTTAATTGTATTAAATTTATGAGGTCAGTAACATAAAAAAATATATATATTGAAAATAAATAATATAATTTACAATATAATTGTAATTTTAAATTACATAAAATAAAATTGTAATATATTATTTTAATGTAGAATTTAAATAGTTTGTGTCTTAAGAGTCAAAATTTGTGACATGTTAGGGATTCCCCAAGATCAAAGAATTTCTTGATCGGCAAATATTAATTTACAAGATGGAACATTATTTGTCACTGTTTCATCTCATAAAGAAAGTCTGATAGTAGTACCATGTTGGCATCGCAGACGGATTTAACGAGCTGGCCGCGCGCATTGTGAGTCCTCGAGGTGAGCCCTCGTAATAAGGCTGGCGGAGGAACTCCCAGGAGTGTAGCTACAGAGGATAATTCGTTCTCACCAATTACGCCAACTTCTACACCAGGACCATCTGTAAAACCGACGTTTCCGAGGATGAGCACCGCTGCTAGCACTCTTACGACGTCCAAAAATGGGATGCCTAAAACACCTGGGGAAAAATCAAAGATAGAGATGGAAAATAATAATGTTTCTTTTCTTGTAAAAACTATAATTAGTATTAGAAATAAAAAATTAAGTAAATTAAAGCTTATTTAATTGTGTATCACAAGAAGATTTACTAAATCAGTGGACATTGTTAAAAATAAATTTTACATTGTTTTTTCCATTTATTAATTACTTACCTAAACAAGCTTTCCACGCTTGAAATCGAATCGCATCTTCAGCTTCGTCTTGTCGTGTATCGCCATGTTGAAGATACCTCAAATTTTTGAGATTATATCCCTCTAAATTTAATTTAACTGCAAAAATTATTAGGGTAATTTATATCTCAGCAATAAATTATTATTAATTGTTTTTAATCAATAGTTACGTGATATAATATTATTATAATTATTTGCATTAATTATAATATATTATAATATTATTATAATTAATTGCATTACCTCGCTCATCGTGAGATAATCCAGCTAACATCTGATAAAATATATGGTAATTCTTTTCGTCTGACAACGGTCTGATTACCCTTGTCTGGTCTAAGAAGTAACAATGAATTTTTGTTCTGTATAAAGCACCATCCGTCACCTGAACCTCGATGAAGTGACCCTAAAGAGATGTAATAAAATTGCAGTTCTAACTTTTTTCGTCGCTAATTATTATTAAATAATGTTGTTTTTACCATTGACATTATATTTTTTTTTGTTTTTTATCATATTGTTTATAATACTTCTAATATTGATATTATTTCTAATTTCTTTTTTCATAATCCTATTTCTCTTCTCTTTCTCTGTTGTCTTTCATTTTCATCGATCTCATACATTTCGAAGCAAACTACTTACTATCCTTGAGCTCTCCGAGTTTGTGGCGGTTTTCGCTGAGCCCAAGGATCTGAGGACCGTGAAGGCTGCCGCTAGGTGTTTGAAAGCGTCCGTTTCCGGTCCGCCGCCGGCGACGTCGAAGAGTTGCCTAAGTAATAGCATCGAAGCGTACGTTTTTCCGGAACCGCTTGTCCCTGCAGAAGAAGTTCTAGAAATCTTCACGTTCGAAAAACGAAAGAAGATGGAGTTTGTTAAGAGTCTTACCAGAAAGAATAATCGCCTGCGGATACCCGGTCTCCGATTGCTGCCTTACGGCTTCCTGGACGACCTTGTTCAACTGAGGTGCTAATGGTACCGACCTGGTGCTCGTTAAGGTTAATGGATTTCCAACGTCTGTATAAGGATTTACGCAAACCAATATAGGACCCACGTTTGTCTGGAATAATATTTTCATTTTTTTTTTTAATGTATCTGTTATTAAATCAATTAAATTTGTTATGATATTATTATTATTATTCTTAATATACACGTACGTCGGATATATTTAAAAAAACAATATATTTGAGTTTATGACTTCTTTGTATATCTAAGCAACAAATTATTTCTCTTATTAACAGTAATTAATTTATTACAAGTGTGTATAATTTTTTTATAGTTTAATAGGTTTAGAACAATTTTTACAGAAGGAAATAAACAGTTATAACTAGGGATGCAACGTAAAATTACCGGATATCGGATATCCGGGCAGAATGTAACATCGGATATTTGGTATCTGATTGGATATTCGAGAATTTTTTTGCGTCGGATATCCGACCGGATTCCAAGAAAGTGTCTTCTAGAAGAAAAAAAAGGCCTATAGGGAAAAGATTGTAATTTTGCAACAATGTATAACATCATGAATATGCATACTTATTTTTAGAACATTTAGACACATAAGAAAAAATCAACAATTTAATAATATCAAATTTCAACCGGGTACTTCCCCGGATAATAGTGATATCCGACTATCCGGTCAGAAGTTAGTAAAAAAGTGCCGAATAATATCAGATACCGGATACTTTCCGGATATCCGGTGCATACCTAACTATAACTTAATGAAAATTTTAAATTTTATACGTTTAAATTCTTTAATATTAAAGTACAATTTTTATTTATTTGAAGATTTATATTTGTAATTAATTAATATTCATGAATAATAATTATAACGTAAATTTACAATTAGTCTTTAATCTATATTTATAACTAAAAAAAATTTATATAGTCTTTATAAATAATTTGATTTTTTATAAATTATATATTTAGTTGATTAAAGATATATATGGAGAAATTTTTTAAGCTTTCTTTTGAATGTCAAAGTTCAAGTCTGACAAATTGCATAGTGAATTATGTAAGTATATAATCAACTTGCTTTTTGCAATTGAATAAGGTATCCAACCAACCGCAATCGACGAGAAAAAAGATCTTCACTTGTCTAGAGAACTTAGATCAAGGAGAAATCAAGAGTTTCTCAATAAAACGCCTAAACGAGGAACAGCCTCAAAAAAAGCGAATCTTTCGTATAAAAAGACGATAGCCTGCTGTACGAAGAATTGTCCATCATGATGAACGACATACGAGATGAGATATTGTGGTAAACGCCAAATTTCATTTACAACTAAAGAAATCCAGTAATTAAATTTCAATTATAATAAATTAATAAATTGAAGATAAAATTTATGTTCATTAATTAATGAATTTTACTAAATCATATGCATTCATACATACATCTTTTTTAAATATTAACATAAACGTTAAGTTTTAAAATTAAAAACATTTCTAAAATAATTCAAGCAACAATCATGATTGAAGAAGATCGTGGTTAATGAAAAACTCGATTACATAATTAATCATATAATTCAATCATATAGTATAAGGAAAATATGAAATTAAAGTTGATCTGGCCGATCACATCGGAATGCGAGCGTGCGTGCCACCTGTGCGTGGGTTTCTTGTGGCAGGGTGGCATGCACGAACCAGTCGAGAGACAGGGTGAATTCTTAATGGCAGTACATATCAACCACGCTTGTGTTGTGTTGCGACCACCAATACCAACACAACACTTCAGGTACTTACGAATATGATTCGAGACCGCCTCTTTGCATTCCGCTCTGGCACAGTCATTCGTACGTGTACGTACATGTGTATGTGTGTATATATATATACGATTTATGAACGATTGAATTTTGGAATCCCCCCTTGAACAGAGTCTAAAATTGCAGGAAAAACTCTTTTGATCCATTTATCGTTCTTACACGTTCGTTACATTTAAAATTGAATATCTGCTTAATGCATTGAGAACGTAACTTTTTATATTATCAAAATATTTGTATATAACATAAAAATTTTATATAAATTATAAACCTGATTCTAATTAAATATTTAATGTGTATAGAAATCTTAAAAAAGAAATCTTGTGCATTATCATATTTTTCTATAAGTTTAATCAATCTTATATTTTCCAAAGCAAACTTATCTTACTTAAAAATAGCTTATTTAAAAATACAACTGATTTGTAGCAAAGTATATACTTAATTTATTCCTAATCAATCTGTTTAATTATACATTTAACTACAATTCACTTACAACAACAACAATCATATTTTATTACGAGAAATTCATATACTTTCATTTATCTTACTTCTTTTTTTTCCATGTAGGATTTAGATGCTCAAGTTTTTGGAAGCTTTACAAATGTTAAGCTATCTATTTTTACTTATCTACCTTTAACAAAAACATTGATCTTACATGATACTGTTTGGCGCAGAAGCGAGCTTGAAGACATTTAAGTACTGCATCTTCTGTGAGAGGTCCAGATAGATGAATGAGGTCATCGAAGGCCGTGGAAGTCGCAGGGCCGGGCGAAGACGCGGTGGCTTTTGGAAGACATCGATGCTGATTTTGATTGCTTTTTGCGTTTTTCACATCGGCAATGATGCTAGAGATCGGTGGCGATCGAAGACATCCTAATGCTGTTACACAGGATACTATCCCATCATCAGGTACTCCATTGTGACGTTTCGAAGGATCTAGATCTGAAAGAAAATTTACATCAAAAAATTAAAAAAGACATTAATTTTCTCTCAATTACTATAATAATACCACTAATAATATTAATTATTATTAATTACAATAGAGTGTATGCAGACATATTTTATTTGTTTAGTATTTGAAAGGATGGTATCTACCATTTTTTTTTAATATAGCAAAATAGTAATAGCGTATTTTTAATGTCACAATTGTATATAATTAGTTGATATTTTTTTATTCTTAAAATTATAAATGGAATTGAGATTTCTATAAAGTAATTAACATTTTCATATAATAAAGATCTATAAAAGATTATCCAGAAAATCTTAATCAGGATTATTAGGTTAATGAAACAGGTGTCCATGTACTAACCAGATATTAAATTATTTGTTGCGGTTGAATTATGGTTGAGCGTGTTTGCGTTAGCATGATTGACATGCGGATGAACAATTACGGAAGCTGTTAATGTGTGACTCGCAGGATGACCGATTCCATGAGATACCGTGCCACTTGGCGGTAGGGTGGTTCTTGGGGGTACTGCGGGTGCAGGTGAAGTGAGTCCACCTTTTTCCGGACTCTTCGAGAGGGGTCCAGAGGTACCGCCTGTCGGCCCTGATGTGTTCGCAGGTTGGCTTACGTGCAGCCGGTTCCTCAGGGTCACCAGTTCCGTGCTGAGGCTCCGCAAACGCTGCTGTAGGTGCACCGCTTCGTTCGATGAAGAAGCATCTTCAAGAACCAAACAGGAAGCTTCGTTAAGATACGATAATACCAATATAGTGAATTGAATGCGACAGTACTTTAAAACAATTCTCTCTCTCTCTCTCTCTCTCTCTCTCTCTCTCTCTGTTTCTCCTTTTTCTTCAGAATAAGAATGTAATATAAAATAAGCACATTACAATAAAATGCTTTTCATTTTACATATCTAGAAATTTTCGCAATTATGGAAACATGACTGATATTTTCTTTTAATAATTTATATTATGTATAGAAATATTAGAATTTAATGGAACACTTCTACTCATTTGACGATTTGTTATTTAATATGTTTTAGAAGCATTTTTTTATGAATTTCAATAATCAAGGAAAGAATTTTCTAATAATTAAAAAATCAAGTGTGTAAAAATCATAGGATATTCTTTACTTGTAATATATTTTTTTTTATCTTACTTCAAAAAATGTTCTCGTTTCCAACTTCATTTCTTATTATCGTTTTTATCCGCTTGTGCACGTTCTCTCGAGTCGTGCACGGCTCTTTGGGTACCGTTAATCTAAGATACAATAGCGGATAAGTTGAAATGGAGGAGGCTGTGCTCTCGGAGGCTGAACTCTAAGATTTCTCTCCATCACCTAAGGGAGGCTGAGCACTGTTACACTCGATTGTGTAGTCACGTACCATGCGTCTGACCAGTATGTTCCGGTCGTTAAATATGAACTTGCCAAGGTATTATTTCTATATTTCCGAAGATATTTCAACTTCATGTGGAAAAATAGAAAAGTTTTTGAAAAGTCAAATATATACGAATTAATTATTATATATAAATAGACTAAATATCTTAGAAAACAAGACATTTGAGAAAAAAATGTTTTATATGAAAGTAGAATTTTTTTCATCAAATGTATCAAATGGCAATCTCTATTTGAGCGCAAAAGAAACTCTCAAAGTCAACTTTAAAATTTTTAATAGGTTATTTATCGATTTTTTTATCGATTTTACTTTTCAAAACACTTATTTTTTTTAACTAAGTACTTTTCGAGATATATATATGTATATAGGTTGATAAATTTTACTCAAATATTTGATTTTCGAGATATTTAGCACGTCCGATTTTTTGTCATACTTTTTGCTCCTGTATATATATTAAAACTTTTTGTTTATTTTTATATAAATGTAGATATTGTAAAATATATATAAAAATGTCGTTAATATTATTTTAAATCGTCTGCATTAGTAGAGAAATAAAATAATTTATAAAGTCATAAAGTAAAATGGAATTATTCACAAAACCGTAAACAGTGAAATGGAATTATTTATAGAGCTATGAACTAGTTTCAACAATCTCTACAAGCTAACGTGTAATTAATGAATCTAGAAACTTATTGTTACGTGAATGCAATATAATATAACAGAAATGCATATTTAATGTATATAAAGTAGACTTTAATAACAATAATAATTTACATTATCTATTTTGTTTATTAATTTAGAAAATTATATTAATTAAGCATCAATTGTATAAAATGATAGTTGATTCTATCTAATAGCTTAAATTTATTATTTTTATCTGAAAATGTGACAGAGGAAAGATTTATGTTTTAGTACATGTATGAATTTTTCCTACCTTTTATAACAAAAATTAAACTAATGTGAATTAATTAAATATCGTATCCAATTCTCAGTTTCATTAAATTCTATTTTACATTCCACTCAATAAAAAAAAAATCTTTAATTAACTGCAACATCGATATTTAAAGATCTTTTTGTTTAAAAAAAATTGATTACTTATCGCAAATATAAGTGAATTTGATTTCTTTCTTTACATATAAATGATGTTTATATACAATATAGATCAGCTAATCAACTAACTCGAACTAGTCGAAGTTGATTTGAAATCTCGGTGTTTCTACCTCAACACCGCAATCTTCTACGATACGATTGATTCTAACAATACGATTGGAAGTATTTCTTTGGAATGCTCTTTTAGCACGCGTTTTCTTTTTTTCGGGCATACAAGTTCCCTCGATCGGATGACACACGATACTCGGTGCTCAATTCACACTAGGAACTGGTCTCGTTGTCCTATACTAACTTCCGGATGCGAGATTAGTTACATAACCGGTTTTCTGGAAATCGCAAAGTAAGATGTTTAATGCGTGCGTACTTTATTTACGCTCTGTTCTTGCGAGAAAGCCGATTGAATGTGATCATTTCAGTATCCAGAACCTTTGTCAATTACAATGATGCTTATTAATGTTGAACCATGTGGAACAGCCAACAAATTGATTTAAAGGAAATACATTAAACGCAAGGACGCACATGCCGTAATCAATTATAATAAACAAACAGAAAAATTGTTTTAGAGAAATAACGGACTCGTGAAAAAGATTAAATACGATAATATGAAAGATATAAAAATAAAAGCTAATATTCTTGTTTATATTTAGTTAATATAAAATATTTAAAAATAATTAAAAAAATAGAATCAATGCACGTGTATATATCAGTATATTATAAATGATAATAATAATAATAATGATAATAATAATAATAATAAATAGTAAACAGGAAGAACAGCAAGAACAACAAGAACCTTGCTTTCCTGATTTTCCTAGCACCTTGTAACCAGACAGGTCCTACTCTGCAGGGATTAAACTCCGCAGGTACCTTCGGAAGCTGAACGCTCCTTCGAGAAGAAAACAGGTTCTTTTTAGTCTTATTCTTTTCACAACACCGCCTACACTCTATTCGTCTTAACTCTTTCAACTAATGTTTCGTTGACTCATATCACTATTGACCTTAATTCTTTCAAATATTAATTTATTCTTCTTTTTAATTCTGCGAATTCGTAATTTTTGAAAAATTTATTCCCATCATTCCCTTGAGTCTTTCATGAATTGTAGAATTTGCTTCATGTGTTTAAAAAGATTATTATTAAAAAGTTATATTGTCTATATATATATATATATATATATATATATATATATATATATATATATATATATGTGCGTGCGTGCGTATGTGTGTGTGTATTATAAGTATGTTATATGCAAGTAAATGTAAATTTTAATTATTTGTATATATTATAATATCCGTAATTTATAAGTTACTATAATATTTTATATATATATTCTCTGTATGTTTGATCTTATCAAATTTAATTACTAATTGTGACAGATTTTCACTTTTTATATAAGGTCTTGGGAATTAATTTCTTCTTTTATCATTCTAAGAATTCAATACACATTTTTATTTACGATCCAAAAATTTATAAAATTCAAACAGAGAGAAAGAGAGAGGGAGAGAGAGAGAGAGAGAGAGAGAGAGAGAGAGAGAGATTAAATTCTTATTTATATACAAAATCACATTTCCGTTTCTAGGAATTTTCATTTAATTTTTATAACTTTATAACATAAAGAAGATTATTGTATATAAAGAAGATTATATTTTAACATAAATGTAAGAGTAAATTGAAACTAAAATTAATAAAATTAATAAAATTAAAAGAAATTAATAAATAAATTTAATAGAGAAACTTTATAACATGCCTGTGCAATGATTTATAAAATTAAAACAGATATTCAGAAATTATTCTAAAATATAATAGAGATAAAAAACTGGAAAGGGAGAGCTAGAAACTCTTAAAGGAATAGAGATAAAATAAAGAAAAAGAAACAAAGTAAGTAACTTTAAGTATACTGTTATGCTTTGGCACTGGCAAAGAGATAACGAAAGGGGTGAATTAATCGTGGCAGGTACTCTGCATTCCTCTCTTGTGCGCGCAGATTACCGAATCGCGGTGAAATTAATGGCGATGCCCGCACGTATGTCGAAACTTAATTCGTAATTAGACGTGAAGGCTTATCTTGACGCGTGATCCATTTACAAATTTGGTCAATGGATACTTTTTCCCAAAAAATTTGCGCAATAGTTCGTCGCTATTTTCATGATAAAATTTTAATTAAATTAAGTACGAAAGTAAATTTCATTTTGGTTTATTTTTTCCAGCACATTAAAGATTACATGAAACAAATTTCAGAATAAAATATTTTATCTGCTATTTTATTAAAATTATTACAGATCAAATAAAAATTAATGTATGGATTTTTTGATAATTATAATACAACAGTAACAATCACCCAAGAAGATGATTTTTTGCAAAAATTCAATTGCAGTTGTATGTACATATAAAAAACACATTAATATAAGTTACATTCTCAAGCACTGCAAAAGACAAGCAAAGATTATCGGAAAATATAAAGAATTTTCAAAATAACACTTTTCCACAGAATAAATAAAGGATGTTACACGGAATAAATAAGTGACTGTCAGATCCATATGTCGAGTCTTGATAAAATGGTAATTTCTTTCGATGCTAGTTCGCCGTGGAACTTTACAAATGTAACTTTACCAAGTGGCAACGTAACAATCTTGAGCAATATCAAAACAAGAAGTCCTATCTAGAATATATACATTGTAAATTGTATCTATATCTGCAACGTACGTCCAGTCCGCATTTAATTTCTCTGTTGATGGATTTTATCGAGTTATATTTAATTATCGAGTTATATTTAATTATATACTAGTAATGAATATATATTTTTATATTTGTTGATTTTTTACAATAATCTTTTTATAACAATATTTATTCATAGTCAGATCCATGCTTTTCTTATTTCAAAATATCCTATAAAGAATTTTCCAATATACTTTGATATATCTCATGATAAAAATTTTAATGATTACATTTTAAAAAAAGCATAAGAAGTTATTAAGTGAGAATTAATTTTTTTAAATTAATTAACTGAGTACATTGTTTGTACTACTTTGATTACTTCATAAAATCTTTAACAAATACGCACACACAAATGCACATTGTAACATAGTATGATCTATATACACATCGTTTATACTTCGTGCTTTTCACGCATGTGCGCTTACAGCACATGGGAGCAGTTGCAGCTGGACGTATGTATCAGTTTAGGCCATTGCCCTGCATAAATCCCAGCGAGAAAATATCTTTTTCTTCGTTTTATTATCAATAACATAATTATTTATAAACGTAATAGTTCATAAAATAATGGCAGTTTCCAATTTTTGGAACCATTATGGTTTTGTAAACATTATAATGTGGAAAAACAAGCATGTTTACGATTGATGAAGAAAAATGAAGAAAAAAAATATTTTCTCACTGGGATTTATGCAGGGCAATGGCCTATAAAAATCCAAGATTTTTTAATTTTTACAAAATTGTTAAATAAAATGGTTTCTTTCATTATTCACAACTTT
>Ga0157364_1005546_pt1 | contig 12866 bp, 5 predicted proteins | sample AttsexASBM2_FD_111476 | JGI IMG/M metagenome (GOLD analysis project Ga0157364, IMG submission 111476) | Fungus gardens microbial communities from leaf cutter ant in Ribeirão Preto, State of São Paulo, Brazil - Atta sexdens ASBM2 | ecosystem: Host-associated > Fungi > Mycelium > Unclassified ... | reverse complement strand
TATAAAATATATATAATATATATATATATATATATATATATATATATATATATATATATATATATACAATAATGAAATAAAGAAGAAAAATTTGAGCTGTAATTGTAGATAATTAGAAAATGAACATAAAATATAAAACAAGGGCAAAGTCAAATCTGTGTCTTATAATAAAAATAAATAATAAACATTATTTTAACTAATTAATTTATTCATTGATCAAATCTTTTTTTAACTATTTTATGAAAGGAGGCTATTAGCTTTTCCTTTTGTATGCAAATATTTAAAATAAATAATTTTTTCAATAATGAAAAATATGTGGAGTAAAACTTTGTATTATAATATATTGAAATAATATTTTGCCTCTTGCATCTCTCACGAATTCATCTTTTGTAAGATATGAGCTAGAGAAACAGAGAAGTGACATATGGTAGGCTCTACGCCAATATCACCCTAGACTTGATGGAGTACTTGGGGAGATTCGCTTAGAGTCTACGCTCCAGAACCCGTCCGAACGTCTGACCACTGTCCGTCGTGCTTGCTCGCCCCTGAATAAAGCGGCTTTCTTCTCCCCATGCACGCTTCTTATCGAAGAAATATCATTTTATTTCATTTATGGCCTCGATATCAAAGAGGGATTTCGCCTGTGTCTGACTCTTCTATATTTTTATAGGGATTTCGTATCTCAATCATATATTTTGTGACGATTTGTCCATTTGACCTTATCTATATCTCAATCTTACATATATCTATCTAAGAATTAAATCAAATTTCGGGGCAATTAGATAATAAATTTTTTATTATAAAACATAAATTATTTAAAAAGTAATGAATAATGTTTTAAAATTATAAGTCAATTATTGGTCATTCCCTTAATAATAATATATTTTCCTTTTTTCCTCTTTCTTTTTTTTATGTATGTACATATATATTTTTAAATTAACTAAATAATAATTCAAAATATTTAATACATAATATATTCACACAATATTAGATATTAAAGATATTTATATTAAATTAATTATTAAAAAATAATAATTGTAATATATATAAATATTACAATTAATAAAAATCATTATAATATATAATCATTATAATATATATATATATAACGCTTACTTTATTTGAAATAATAAATTCTATCCACACACACACACACACACACACACACACACACACACACACACACACACACACACAAATCACAAATAAAAATATTTGTTCTTCAATATTGCTCGAAATTTAAGTCGACACATCAAACAGTTTCGATCAAGCGCAGCCAGATCATGATCCAAGAAATCGCGAGACGAGTGATGGCGCAAATCAAATAGTCCAAATACCGATTCAATATTGGCACAATATCGATCGGTATTCCGTGTGATTTTATCGTGCATTCAGCCTCGTATCGACTTAAATAGGAACATATCGACTTTTATAGAAATTCCATCGTCGTCGCACGAAATACTCCACCTTCCCTCCTCCCCTTTCTCGCGCATGAACGGAGAAACGTCAAAATTGATATTCTCCGCTCGCTTCGAGAACTGGCGCGCATAAACCCAGAATCCGATATTTCACGTGCCATATTCTCCCAACCTACTATCACCAACACCGATTCCATACGTGCGTGGCACACGTGAGACACACACCGACACGTCGAGTGTGCAACGCGTTCTTTCTCCGCGTCATGATCCGTGCCGGATAGAACCTGCGAGTTTGGAAGCTACATCCACGATGGGATATTTTGCCAGAGGCGCTCACGTACCATATGCGATTTCCTATTCGCCATACAAGCGTGCACAAATCTTACTTCGATTCGTCATATTCCTAAAAAAACAAATATACACGGAAAAGACGATTTTGTTAAAGTATTTAAAAGTATTTGGCTAGATACAGATCTGAAAATAATTTTGTTAGATAATTAAAATAATTATAGGACATTTAAGAATAATGAATAATGTTGCAAAAAATTTTTACACTCTAACAACTGGGCGTCCTACATAATTATTTTAATAATCTAACAAACGTATTTTTACGTGTGTCTATAACTAAATTTTTAGATACTAGCAAAGCTTTTTTTCTCTGCACTAGGTAATAATATCAGATGTAAAACAAAATACAGATAATATTGACGAGTATTCAAGTTAGAGAAAATCTCTATATGTGATATAAAATTATAAATTATTTGAAAAGTCCATACAAAATAATTATTTAGAGATGATTGTTCATAAAGACAATAAACAGAAAATTCATTTTTTTATATAAATAAATTACAAAAAAATAGATTGCAATGTTACGTCTAATCTTAAAGTGCGTTCAAAGTCATAAAAAAAAAAATGAAACAAAGAATTTATGTCAATTTCTATTTTTAAAAAATTTTAGAAAGAGAAACTGCCACGGTTGAATCGAATCGATGCTCGTTAAATTGAAGTCGAGAGCGATCGACGTTCTCGCTAGTGACGTGCACAGCACACGTAGGACGCAGGCATATCCGCGAGGCGACAGGGAAATATGGCGCGAGCGCAAACTTCCATGTACATTTCGACTCGACTCGATTAGGTCAAATCGTTTGTAATGTCGAAGCCCGGTTGGGTTCATTCCACATTCTACGAAGTGCACGTTTTCGATATTTCTCGGTTTCCGCTTACCAAACCATCGTCGATTGAGCACCCCTCTCGTCTTACTGAAAATCAGTTTCGTATCGTATTCGGCTACCCCTCCTAAATCCGACAGGCATAGGTGGGCGAGTTAGCCGGCCCGAAACGGCTGAGCTACCAGCTTTCTTATTGATGTCTTTTGGGGAAAACTTTGAAAGGTTGTTCCTACGACGGACTATAAAGTGACACTTCCCGTTTGCAAACGTAAACTTGTTCGCGGTTGATAGAACGAATATTACGAGGTACACACATATTCGGGTCTCGGGGATGAGAGAGATGGGGAGCGTGAAAAAGGAAGATCTTCAGGATGTGAGAGAGGGAACGAAACGACTAGTGGATATGCGGGCTTTACCCATGGGAGTATTATGGATTCAAGGTGAGTAGAGGTCTCACGGAGTAACCCGAGACATCAGCGGAGTAATATTTCCATATTCTGATATCGAATAAATGGATCGTTGCCGCGCACACGACGCAGGCATAAATTCTCGACAGACCTATCATGCATCACGGACCGGCAGAAAGACCCGCTGTGGCTGCATGGGCTCTATGGTTATCGTACGTATATGAGGTGTGTAGAGAGCGCCGTCCTTCCATGCATTCGCTTCTTACGGACTTGTCATTCGTACTTTTTCATGAACAGTTGAACGAAAGTATAACCCTGATAGTTCGATACACCGCACTACCTTCATGTTCCGGGAGTTCTGCATTCTGAAGCATTCTGAAGACTTCGCAGTTGCATTCTAAAGAATTTAATTTTTACAGGATCACGAAACACGTGAATTGTATTATGTTAATAGTCCTCACCATCGTACTGCGCATTCTTATTTATATAATCTTATCTTGTTCAAGAAAGTCTGGTCCGTTTGTGAATCGTGCACACATTCATGGAGAATTGCCTGATAAGTAACAGAAAAACATGTTAATTTTTTTTCTTATTTATATAAATTAACGTATTATTATACTAATATATTATTATATAAAAAAAAATCAATATATTATTTTCATAATAATATTTTTTTAAATTAATTAACATAAAATTAATATAAATTAATATTAAACTATCGTTTAGGACGCTCGCACGGAATTCTAAAAATTCGGATTCGATCCCCAATCAAGATGATATTTTTTGTAATAAAATTATTTATAGATTTTAATATGTAATCCAGCATTATTAAAATCTTTATTTGAGATGCCTACGAGCATCAAATTAGTAAAGTACTAAGCAATTTAATTTGTAATATTATTACTAGTAATTTAATCAGTTTGCGTTCAAGACCAAAAAATCAATTTAAATGAATACGTAAATAGTAGGTATGTAAATTTACGTAGAATCCATTGAGCGTTAAAAGCTTTCCTTTCTTGTGTATTTATATATACGGTCCTAGAAACTCTTTTTTTTAATATTAAACTATACATTTGTTAGTCTATAGCAGCCAATCAAATTGCAAAAAGACGTTATGAATTCTTTTATAATTCATTTTATTTTCAACTTTTTCTCTCTCAATTCAATTGTTTTACAGAAATCCCTCTATTATTATATACATTTTTTTATTTGACATATTTCAATCTTTGTTTCTTTCTTTTTCGTTTCCTTTCTATCTCTGTGTTTTCGTCTTGAGACTTCTATCATTTCCTTAGAGTGCGAGTATTTCAGCTTTTAGCCACGTAACGTGCGTACTTACATTCTTACGTCCAGTTAATCGCGATGTGTTTAACATGTCGCTCTCTGGTACCAGCCAAACAATTCTCCATGATTGTGCACGATTAGATTTCCTTTAACATAATGAGATTTCCAGTCGATCGATGCAATAGACTGAAGCCGCCTCACGCGATTTATTAAACAAAACACCTAATTTGTACAATCTCTCATTTTTGAAATCGTGAAGTTATTTTTAAATTCGCTCTTCGTCTATAAGCTCGTTCGTTTACAAGTGTTTACAAGTGTCTCGGACGTCGTATAAATTTAAAATTCTGGTAAAATCATTATAATACACGAATTCACTATATCTCATTTATGTTTTTAAATAAATGTACTCTATCATTGAAATAAATGATTTATATGTAATTATTGAACTAATATTTTTTAATAAATACAATAAGACATTTCGTTAACACACGCATTCTCTTAATTCCATTCATATACCAATGAATAAAATAATATTAAATGATTAATAGATCTTTTTATAGACATTTTAAAAATTAATAATAGTATGATTCACTGAATCATATTAATGAACGCGTATTATGACACTCTAACGTTCATTCAATTAATCGAAAAAACGGGTCAATGCAAGTGAATTTTCAGCCAGCGAGGAAAAGTATGTGGAAAGGGAAGCTGGCACTGCGGCCTTGTCTTCCAGGCCCAGGTCGGAATGTGTCAACCATACGAACATACGACAAGTAACCAGGATCGTTGCCAACGCCCCAGACCGACTGGCCGGACGTCTCGAACCACCAGCCTAGCGTATCGTCATGAGCACAACGTCGTAAACATCGTGCGTCGCGACTTGTAAATTCACCTGTGGCGTTTTAATGGTCTACCACGTGCGTGTATTAGTTTCAGGGACATTTATAACGCCTTGGTGAAAGGCTATCACCGATTAATTAGTCACTTAGGATACTAGTCTTTAACACAGTCCTAAAATTTTTTGCAAAGTTCTCAGGTATACATGATAGGATGGCATCATGATAATTGATATCGAAAATCTATATCTTGAAATATATCGTATTGTAAAAAATGTAAAAAAAGAAATTCGATTTTCGTGCGAATAAATATGTTACAGATATAAAATTGTCTTTTCTTTCTGTGATAAAAGAATAACGTCTAAATTTATAAAATTCCTAAAAAATTAGATAAGGTATTTAGTTTGGACAATGTACAGCCAATTTTTCGTTAACAAAAATATCGAGAGAAGTCATTTATTGCAACTTTTCAATTTTTAGTCTCATATATCTTTATAATTAAATATCAAATTAAAATTCTATTGAAATCCATCTGAATTTAGCATTACAAAGTTAAATTTTGTCGTTCATTTAATTTGCTAAAGTTTATTTTGCGGATAACCTTCTTTGCAATTTATTACTAAAAAATTATTGGTGTCTATTAGTAGACATCGATTTGTTAAGAAGTTTTGTTAAGAAAAGATCGATTTCAAGTTGGCAAAGAATATCTTGCGCATTGTCCGCGTATATCGCTCGGAAATCCTTTGTTTTTACATCGATGATAATAACAGTAAATAACAGTAAAGTGATCTCATTGCGAAAAATTTATCTAAATGAGATAATTAGATAATAACTCATGGTCAGGGTCATGAACTCTAACACGACAGGTGAAATTAATCCGGAGATTATCCAGGAACGTTTATATTCGCCCGACAAGACGCGATGCGATGCGACGCGACGCGACGCGACGCGCCGGGTGTCTACGACGACGCACAGGTCTCGAGCCTAATTCGTGTCTTCCTTCGCAACTTATAATTCAAGCTCGCAGACTGGAACCAAACTGAACAGAACTACGCTAACTTGCACAACGGTAATTATACACTCCATCCAGCCCCGTTCCCGCATTGTACCTGTCTTCTCTGCCTGCCTCTGTAGCCCTTAAATTTCGCTTTATTTATGTCTCGTCTGACATTCTCCGCGTTGGCTGGAATTAATCGTACAAAAACGCATACGTTTATGTTAATTTATACTGGATACATTCTCTGTGTATTTGACAGATATTTCGCGAGTAATTAATCCTTTAAAGAATATGTTTTTCATTAAAATAAAATTAATTTCGCTTTATATAAATTTTTTAGAAAAATATTTATAAATTTGAAAACTATTACACTGATATTTATATGATGGAGCTATAATGTATAGTATTTTTAATTTAGTGAGCTTTTCGCATTTGAACTGATTTTGCGTTTATCGCGAAACGTACAGAACAAACAGCGACGTTGCGTGATTTTCGAATTTCATTTTGTCAAATACATAGCATTTGTGAAGCTCGCGAGTGCTTAGTAGATAAACGTCGCGTGTTAACAAGCATTTAGACCGTCCCTGTCGCTTTGTCAGGTCGCAAACGTATCTTTTTCGACGCGCACCCGCGTTCCATTTTAAGCCTCAACAATGCTGACGCGGCGCTGCGAAATTTACTGTATCTGGCGCCACTTCTATATTTACGATGGATACCGAGAAAGAGAGATATCTACGTGATTCAACAGACAGGCGAATAGAACGGCAGCGCGTCTCCGGCATATCCAGTCTGACGCTCCTTCCGCTTTTCATTCCAGCCCATGTCCTCCACCGATCGTGTTCGAATTAAAACGCGAATCTTAACTGACGAACGTGCGTCGTGCACATTACACATGCCACTTTGCAGTCACGTTTAATAATTTTGAAAATTAATCCCAACAACGTTCCCAACCGAGCCATAAGATCAAAAGAAATAGATAAGCTTATTATTCTTTTTGCTAGAATTACGTCAACTTAATATCTAACTTTTAATTTCGTAAGTAAATTAAAGCAAATTAATTTCTCTGATTAATTTCTCAGATTAATTCTCGATAATATCATAGTAACATATATGATGTATAACAATCAATTGCATATTATAAGTATACACAATCGTGCATCAACAATTACTTCAAATTTTTTTTTATTGTAATTAATGCAAACAATATTTTTGTTTTAATCACTCTTGCATGTTTATAGGAATAAAGCAGAATTACTGAAATTACGTAAAAAAATTGTAATTTCTAATCATTAATCACGTTCATCGCGTTAAAGTAATGGGAACTCATCGATTTCCAAATACTTCTGCGAAAATGAAGGAAAAAATCCACAGACTTGCGTGCGAACGGTACATAATGGCATTATGTAAAGCAGTTAGTGATTTAAATTTCGGAATAGCATACGCGACCAAGACAGCTCGCACAAATCGTTGATGAGAGCGCGCTCGTATACGAAGATGGAATTGCTATGCAGGACGCGCAGGAGCAGCATAACGGTAAGGCTCCGCTCGCAAACGATCGGTGGTGTCATTGTGCCGCCACAATGCAAGGTTATTCATCTTAAATTCTTACGGCGACATCAATCCTATCGTTCGATAGAAATCTCCCCTCTTTCAAGAGACTGTTTCAGCTTCATTAGAAAGACGTGACCCATGAATATGCGCGATACATAAGCTGATCAAGTTGCCATATCTCGTCGCTTATCCACGCAGACAATTTTCTTTGTAAAACCTTTCACCAACATTACGCGCATCCTGATGCCAGTAATCTTGTTAAGTACCTCCCGTGCGTTTAGTGACATGCTATAGAATAATGGACGTGTTACGTAGTGAGTATGACAAACAATAAAATAGGTATAAAAAAAAACAAAATATTAGAAAATATTAATTTAGATTCTGTAATTATTATCTTTAAATTTTATTTATTTAACTAAATATATATTGTAGTGCAAAAATTTTTTTTACTGAAAAAAATTCATATTCTTCACGCGGAAAAAAGATTGGCGTTTTAAACAAAAATGAAACTGTTTCTTCTTATTCAATTTTATTAATTATTCCTTTTTTTGAAATCGTATGTTCATATTATCTGGTAACGGTGATATCTGTTTCGCAAAACGTTTGTAGAATACTAACATCTTCTAAAATACGTATATTGCTGAATAGAACTTTATAGCAATGTAAAGATTATACAACTTTAGCCAAATAAGTATAAAATAAATATAAAATTCGATAACACAAGTATTTGACTAACTTGTTTAAATAGAATTTATTAAAAATTATAAAAGACAAAAAAGTTGGGTGAAACAAAGTCATATGAATAACAGTAAAATAGATAACATACTTGTTCTCAACATAACTTATACGTAATTAATGATACTTGACATCTTACTCAAGAAGGTCGTTAGAGAGAAAGACAGCCGGCAGAGAGAAAGATATTTTCACACTCAAGATTTAAGCAGTTTTTCGTTGCGAGTAGAGCATATCAAGAAGTAGATGTTGTTTCGGGTATACCTTTTGTGCAGTTAATAGTATGAGTACATGGAATATATCTATATATGGTATGTATGTGTATTTAGAGTAGCGCCTCGCGTGGAATACACGTTGGCTGCTAACTCAGCTGACCGGTCATTAATAAACCGAAGCCATTACCAAGCAACCTCCGAATGTGCATGACCCTCCATGTATTGCAACTATGTATGAGTATATGCGAATATATGTGTGTGTGTGTGTGTGTGTGTGTGTGTGTGTGTTCATGTGTATGTGTGCGTCTAAAACCACTATCCTCAGAGTTTCCCTCTCCGATCGAGATCCAACCCACGCCAACCCTCCCGTTCTTGTAACTCCCCCTTTGAGGCCCCCTACATCCTCTTTAGCCGGAACAGTACGGCGGCCAAGTCAGGGTATAGTCGACCGGTTATAGTGTTGCTCCTGTTGGTTTGTCATTTATAAATGTCCTCGTGAAATGACCCGTCCGTACATCTCATCCCCTAAGCACGGTCATTAAAGCCATACTTGCGCAAAATATTTTGGTTCGTACATGAAATAAATGATTTTTTTAAGTTACAACATTTGCAAATTAATTTTATTGTGTAATGAAATTATTGGACAAGAGTGATAAGACATCGGCGTTTCTGCTGAGAAACACAATCTTTCGAAGTTGCAAAGAAACGTATTCTGTAAGAAAAATAGTACGATTGTTATATGCTGCAATTAGTTAGTCGTTATTCAATCCGAAAGAATCTGCTGTCTTTAATTGCACTTTAAACCATGAATTCGAATCGTAAGATGCATAATGTATGAGTATACCGTTTGTGGTTGGAGGTGAAAAGTACGCCTAAAGTCATTGCGATTCTTCTCCAATCGAAGAATCAAGGAATTACGGCGAATTTAGATTCTAATCCAGTCGATGCACGATGCAATTGTTACATATGCTCACATGCCATCATGCTTGTTTCCAAGTATACGCGCAACACGAGGGGATTCAACTTACGATGCAGTTTCATAAATGTATGAGACATTGATTCAATATATTATATATCGTTTAACAAGAAATATATAAACTTATAATAAATAAACTTAACTCAATATAAACTTATATTATATTAAATTCATACAAATATTAATATTCAATTTCTACAAGTTATGAAAATTGAAAGTTTTATAATCAATTATTGGTTTCAAATTTTGACGCAGTTATTGGAGGGTAAACCACAGAGATATATTTCGTTCCGTCGCGGCTTGTTTTCCTTATATTTGAAAGGATCGGTATGCCCCAGCAAGGGTGGCATAGCTCTTGGATAGCTTTGGATAAGAACGCGAAAGTCTCTTTTGTCGCTGTCAGCCAAGATTTGAGGGAAAATAATACCGTGCCACGAGGGTGTTTTGTCCTGTTGCAACGCTGGCATTGAATGGCGTGTCTATTGTAAGAATTATGGTATTTCAATATATGAAACGACTTTTATAGGAATATATATGACAAATGATACACAAAAGTATAAAGATTAAAAATTGAGTTACACATTGGAATATTTTTAAATATTAAAAAAAATAAATATCTAAATTAAATAAGCATGTATCAAATATATAAAATAAATAAAATGAATCGATACTACTAGTAATGTTATGTAAAAAATTCAGGGCTCAAGTATTTCAGTATTTATACGGATTGTTGGCCATAAAAACATGGTCATAAAAATTCAAAGAAATTTGTATGAAGGATGTATCAACTCCGATAGTGTGCAACAGTTTTCGCGAGTTCTTTTTTTTTTATTACGGATGATCGATAAGATGCTCGATTGCAAAGAAAGCGAAAAATGGTAAAGTAGAAAAACTTGTTCTTGTCAGGAAGCGGACTTCATGACACCTGTTAACATTTGAAATTTGATCGATCGATGACGACAATGTCGATACTCGTCCATAACTTTATGGAGGGTAATGCATAAAGAAGGAGAGAAAGGCATATCAGACAGTTATGATATAACTGTATGGGGGATACGCGAAGTGACAGATCTCAGTAATATGATGTCATTGGTTCATGGTTGTGCTGAATACAAGGTTTCCCTCTCAGAATTGACGAATGCGAATCCCAAATCATAAAAAGAAACATTACTACAAGATTAATTCATACTTCATTATAAATATATGTTTTATTTTTATTGTATTAGTATTTTTAATACAATATATATATTTCCTGAATGCGCGCAATAATGATATAAATCTCGCATTTGCATTTGGTTGATTCGTAAAAAATAAAATGATGACTGGTTATAAATAATTTATAGATTAGATAATGTTGATATACATTTTGTACGTGATTGTTATGCGCAATAAAATTTTGATATTATTATTAAGTATTTACGATATAATGTAAATATTTCGCGCTGCAATTTTTGAATCTCTTGAGAATATTTCCATGGCAATGTATCGTTTACGTCGTTCCTGCTTCCACACCCTTTTTATACCGTGTCCCTTTAACCTCTACGTATCCCATACGTCTAGAGGATTCGATATTCGAACATAAAAATCAGCTTTATCCGGACATGCCGAAGGGGATTGTGCGTGCGAATTCGTAACTGCCGACGTATTTTTTGTGTTGCCTTATATACATATAATATAATATATTTAAACACGATCTCTTTGACATGTTTCATAATTGTTTTTAAAAATATGTCCAATGTTTATAAAAATAATATAATATGCTTATTTAATGCAATCTTCATTAAATATAAAAATGCAACTCTAATGCAAACAAATTCGTGAATTAATCTTAAAAAATATCATAATGAATAATATCTATAATTAATACGATTAACTCAAACGTATAACTTGATTTAAAATCTTGCACCAACGTTCAAAATTTTATGCACGCCAGTTCAATGCTCGATCGATCGCGCCGTGAAGCGTCCGCCACGAGAAATGATTGGCGAGTTTTAAAACGGGCCATAAATATAACGGATTCATCAATAATGCACGCGCGCTATCAATATATGAAGAGAGAGATACGAGCTTATGTATCAACGTAATGGCGGTCCATCGGTATAGCTACTGCCGCCGAATTCGCGGTGCCTCTAGTGGGGTGCGGGGACCCATATTGCGGCCAGGATGTTTCCATTAAATATTTACATAGCACCGTGCTGCTATCAGATACGCTTCAAAATTCATGTCGATTGGCGCTATGGACGTCGATTGAAAAGCTCTTCCCCCTTTGGGCATAACTTTACGAACCATGGAGCCGGAAATGACGCCATTGCTGCGCGTCCGAAAGCAATTATCATTATAGATTAGATAAATATTTTAATAAAGAAAATGTCCTCCCAAAAATGATCTAAAGAAAATCATTAAAAATTAAATATCACTTTAAAAATTTAATGATTGATGAGAATCAGAATCAGAATACATTTATGTATTATATTCATATTAAAAAAATTCTTAAAGAAATTGAACACTAATATATTTAATTATTTATATTTTAGATCAATATTTAATACAAAATGATTCTAAATATTATATGAGGCTAAATAATATTTCGTAACTGTTACCTGAAAATGTTAAGATTACATGCAGCAGCGATAAAACGTTTTTCAGGCGCACAGAAATTATTAATAGATCAATAGTATTTGAAATTCTAGCAGGAGCAAAACCCACCGCAGAGAAATTTCATTGGTTATCAGGGTTTTCGAACGAGCCCGTAGTTGACGCCTTTGGTCACATTGATTCGTCTGCAGTGAGAATAAACGAGAGGTTGCAATACGAGACCGGGTACTCGTCATACTCTCACGGCGTCGATGGTCACTCAATAGCCGATAGTGAAGGCTTAACGAATCACAATGCAAATGGCAGCCTGTGAATTGACTACCCAGGACACGCGTCACCGCCACGGCACAGCCGATCGGTGAATATTGAATTCCAAATTCCTCAATTATCGGTGACAGTGCTCTATTTGTTATACTATCTGGGAGCGAGGCACGTAGAAACGATGAGCTTAGCCGAGTCTGTGGCCTGAAATATGCCGTTTACTGTGACGTGAAGGTACGCGACGAGTGTGTTGCATATATAATCCCTACTTAGAGTCACCATTATCGTAATATACGACACATTAACTAAGTTTCTACCTTCGATACAGAATTCCCCCAATCGCTCTCTTCCTCTGTTTCTTTTCCTCTCTCTTTCTCTCTCTCTCTCTCTCTCTCTCTCTCTCTCTCTCTCTCTCTTTTTCTCTC
>Ga0157364_1005545_pt1 | contig 12867 bp, 10 predicted proteins | sample AttsexASBM2_FD_111476 | JGI IMG/M metagenome (GOLD analysis project Ga0157364, IMG submission 111476) | Fungus gardens microbial communities from leaf cutter ant in Ribeirão Preto, State of São Paulo, Brazil - Atta sexdens ASBM2 | ecosystem: Host-associated > Fungi > Mycelium > Unclassified ... | reverse complement strand
CGTTTCTTCTCAGAAGATTGGGCGTGTAGCCAACGCCAATAACCTGAAAACGGCTGCGAACGGCAAGTTCTTTCTCGACAAGTCCCGCCATTCAGATAAGCAGGTCGAATCTTTCCGCTACAATGCAGAGGGGATCAAAGCGCTTCGCCATTTGATTCATGGCGCGAATGTAGCTTAAATCTGGCAGTAGCACCTGCGTCAAAATAACCCGCTTAGCTGCGGGTTTCTTGCTTCCCATTGCATAAGTTTCCCTTTAGGATTGGTCTTAACTTTATCAATGGAGGTTTAGTGTGCGTAAATATCTGCTGGCAGTGGTGCCTGCAATCTTCTTTCTAACTGGTTGCGGTCCAACAAACTCACAATTAGAAAGCAGAGCCACACAGGAATTTGCCTCAAACCTGAAGGATCCAGGAAGTGCCCAATTTAGAAACTTATATCTTCATCAGGTAAAAGCCAGTGGCTTATCTAAATCGGCGTATGTCTGTGGGGAGGTTAATGCAAAAAACGACTTCGGCGCTTATGTGGGTTATTCAAGGTTCTATATCCACATTGAAGCTGATACGAGATTTCTTATTCCATTCCTGGGCATAGCTCACGGAGAATCCGACCCCGGCATAGTCGATGAAAATAGCGACATGCAAGATAAGCTCGCTAGTTTAGAAGAATATCAAAAACGTTGCGGTTAATTTCAACCTCAATAGTAACCTCGCTCCGGCGGGGTTTTTTTATGCCCGGAGAAAAGCAAATGGCAGAACAAACATCAAGATTGGCGATAACCATCGACAGCTCCGGGGCGCAAAAAAGTGCTGAAACACTGACGAGTGCCCTGGCTAATCTTTCTCAGGAAGGTAAAAAAGCAGAGACCGTAACTGATAACCTGTCAGCCGCAACCAAAGACTATAATTCGTGGTTAAGACAGGGGCCAAAGCTGGCTGATTCTGCCACCAAATCCACACAGGCCGCTACCAAAGCCACCAATGACGAAGCCAAAGCGTTGGGGGCCTTACTCGATAAGATCAACCCGATAAATGCCGCCCTGAGCCGACTGGACGACCAGCAACAAGCTCTGTCCCAATTTAAAAGTAAAGGGATGCTGGATGAGGAAGCATTCACTGAATACAACGCCAGAATCGAACAGGCCCGGGAAAAGTTAGCAGGGTTTTCTGAACAGTTATCAAAAACCGGTGAAACCTCCCGCCATGCCGCACACAATATGGCGATGATCCCCTCCCAGCTATCCTGGATGATAACCAGCATTGCCAGTGGTCAATCACCAATAATGGCGTTGGTTCAGCAGGGCAGTATGTTAAGCGGAATGATGGGCGGTGTTGGCCCGGCTATTCGCGGAGTCGGTGTCTATCTTGCAGGTTTGATTAACCCTCTTACTTTGGCCGCAACCGCTGTAGGCGTTCTGGGACTTGCGTATTATCAGGGAGAGCAGGAGCAGGAGGCATTCAAAAAGTCACTTATCCTGACCGGTAACCAGGTTGGAAAGACCGCCGATCAGCTATCGGATATGGCGACCACTATCAGCAATGTTACGGGGTCGACGCACGGTCAAGCGGCATCAGTTATTAATCAGGTTGTGTCGGCGGGTAACATTGCCGGCGACTCTCTACAGAAAGTCTCTGCTGCAATCGTCAGCATTAGTGATGCAACTGGACAGGCCACTGATAAATTAGTCTCCGATTTCAGCAATATTGCCAATGACCCGGTAGCGGCGATTACAAAATTGAACGACCAGTACCATTTCCTCACGCTGGCGACCTACAACCAGATTAAGGCACTGCAGGACGAAGGCGATCAGCAGGATGCCGCGAGAGTAGCAAGTGACGCTTATGCCACGGAATTAAGTAGCCGCGCCGTCGATATCAATAAAAATCTTGGTACGATTGAGGCTGGATGGCGAGCTATAACGATTGAAACCAAAGGCGCGATAGATGCAATGCTTTCTGTTGGTAGGGTGCAAACGCTTCAACAGAAGCTGGATACAGAAAAAAATGGCCTTGGAGTCGGCCAATGGAGTATTTATAACGCTGGGAATGCCCATGCTGGAGGTACATCCTCAGAGATAAGTATTTTGCAATCTGCTGTAAACCTGCAAAACGATCTCTCCGGCGCTATAAGCAGTGCTAATGCAGCAACTCAGCGGCAAATAACCTTACAGCAGCAGTCTGATAAAGATGGTGAGCAATTTGCGACAGCCGCAGAGAAACGAGCCAAAGCTATCAAGCTGGAGAAAACATACCTTGATGCCGGCGTTATCAGCCTCAAGGAATATGACAATCGTGTAAGCCGCATCAACGAAATGTATAAAGACCCGGCTGCACCGAAGCAGCGCCAGGGGAAAGCCTACACCGAAGATGCAGGCAGTCGCCTGCTGGAGCAAATTAACCAGCAATCAGCAGCGCTGGTATCGCAACTGAATACGACTGAAAAGCTGTCTTCCGTAACTCAGCAGCGAATTAAGTTTGAACAGCAGATCGCAGACATTCGTCAGAAAGTAGCCCAGAACCAGCCTATAACTGCAGACCAGCGTTCGCTTCTCAGTCAGCAGTCTGAAATTGAACAGGCATACAAGCGACAGGAGGCACTTCAGAAAAGTGTCACCACTCTTGATGACTACCGGAAGATGATGCTGGAGATTGAGCCTAAAGAACAGAAGCAGAATGACACCCTGCAGAAGCGGCTGAAAATCCTTCAGGACATGGTGGCGCTGAAGAGGTTATCTCCGGAAGAAGCAGGGAGTCAGGCAGGGGAAATTATAGGTAAGTCAGCGCTGCCGGATGCTGTAATTCAAGGTGTCAATGCGGCGGGGGGCACCCTCAAGTCAGGAGCAACGAACAGTGATTTGTCTGACCAGGGTAATGGGATGTTCGGTATCAAGTCTGATCCACAGCTTGAGACTATTCAAAAGCTGAAAAAAGCGCAGACAGCGTATGCATCGTGGCTTAATGAGCAGGAAAAAGCTATTAACCAGTCCTCTTTCGGTAATGAAAAACAACGTCAAGACAGGCTTGCTGCCTTGAAACAGACAGGAACTCAGAACCAGATAAAACTCAGCACAGCTTTGCATGTGTCTGAAATGAGTTCCGCTGAAACCTCGTTTAGCACTATCACTGACTCAATGGGAACTATGTTCGGACAGCAGTCAGGGATGTATAAAGCCGCGTTTGCCACACAAAAGGCATTTGCTATTGCTCAGGCAGGAATACAGCTACCCATGGCAATGGCTCAGGCCATGGCTAACCTGCCGTTTCCAGCCAACTTAGCCGCGGTTGCCAACGTTGTCGCACTGATGAGCACCATCACCTCAAGCATCACCAGTGTCGCCGCGAACGGCTTCCAGTCCGGAGGGTATACCGGTAACGGTGGCGTGAGTGATATTGCCGGTGTTGTTCACGGACAGGAGTTCGTTATGGATGCTGCGGCAACGAAGCGGATCGGCGTCAGCAATCTTGAAGCCATTCGCAGGAACGGGCTGGATGCCACTCTGTCACGGTCAGGTTTCGGGACTGGCGCTAAAAATGTCAGTAATAACCAATCAAATGTGACGCATTTAACGGTTCAGGCACCCCCGATCACTATCAATGGTAACCCCTCTGATTCAACCATCCAGCTTGTGCAGCAAGCCGCAAAACAGGGTGCTCAGCAGGGTTACAAGATGGTCGCAGGAGATCTGGCCGCGGGAAAGGGGCAAGTGCATAAATCACTGACTGCCGGATATAACACTTCAAGGAGAACAGGTTAATGGCAGACATCTACTATCCACACCAATATCTTCCATTACCTCAGCAGGATGGCTATGCGTTTCAGCCTGTCAGCCCGCTCCGTCGCACAGACCTTACATCTGGTCGGGCGAGGCAGCGCAGGCTGTATACCTCAACTCCCACCCAGGCGTCAGTGACCTGGCTGTTTACCACTGACCCGCAGTGCCAGGTGTTTGAGTCGTGGTTCCGGGATGCTCTTACAGACGGTGCATCCTGGTTCTATATGCGCCTGCAGACTCCGGTCGGTACCAAGGACTATAAATGCCGGTTCACGGATATTTATCAGGGCCCGACGCTGGTTGCCCCGATTTACTGGCAGTACACCGCAACGCTGGAATTGTGGGAAAGGCCGTTGCCGCCGGTTGGCTGGGGTAATTATCCGGAGCTGCTTATCGGCTCTGACATCATTGATATTGCCATCAACAAGGAGTGGCCGCAGGCATGACAGCATTAAACCGTCTCTATGCATCGTCCGGCCCTGAAGTGCTGATTAACACTCTGCAAATCAATGTAGGCGATGACGTTTATTATCTCTGTCAGGGGTATGACGACATCGTCGCTACAGATGAGAGTGGCAATAGCCTGACGTTTACTGCATGCGCTATGGATGTCGCGCTGCCGGCCAGAAACACCGACGGTACGCAGGATTTGAATATAGCGATCAGCAACGTTGACGGGATTGTCTCCACTACTATCCGGAATGCTCTGAGCTCTCTCAGCGGAGCGACAGTGACATACCGGCAATACATTTCCACCGACCTTTCAGCGCCGTCATCAACGCCTTACACCATGGCTATCAAAACAGGCCAGTGGACTTCACTGCAGGTGCAAATCACCGCCGGTTACATGAACTGGCTTGATACAGCGTGGCCACGTTACCGGTACACGCTTCCCGATCACCCCGGGCTTCGTTACATCAGCTAAGAGGCTTCCATGTTTAATCCAGATAAATACCTGACTGTCCGCTGGCAGATGGGGGGAAGGGTGTACCCGGTCCTCGACTGCTACGGCCTTGTTCATGAGGTCAGGAAAGACCTGGGATTTCCTGAGTGGCCGCTATTTGAGTCGGTCACGAAAGACGGCCGGCAGATGTCCGACTTCTGCGATGAATACCGGAAGCAGATAAAACCGTGCCAGCCATCGCCCGGCGCAGTAGCAGCCTGCTACAGCGGCGGCCTGATTGGTCATCTTGCCGTGATAGTCGAGATTAATGGCGAACTGATGGCGGCAGAATCCAACCCGAAGCGGAATATTACCTTTATGCCGATGGCCCGCTTTGAGCGGCGATTTCAGAAAGTGGAGTATTACCAGTGACCATCAGAATTTACCCATCAAGGCTGCCAGGTGAGCCGCTGGAAACACATGAGCATGGCGACACGACCATTCATCAATGGATGGCGGAAAACGTCAGTGGCTATGGGCCAGATAATCCGCAAAGAGTTATCTTCGAGGTCAACCGACGTGCGGTGCCGCCCGGCGAGTGGGCGCTATGCTATATCAGGCCAAATACAGATGTGAAAGTGTACCCGATACCCGGGGGCGACCCCGTCACCTGGGCTGTGGTTGCAGCTGTTGTGATTTCAGTGGCATCAGCTGCTTACTCTATCGTGATGATGTCAAAGCTCGGAAAGGGGGCTTCAACCGCAACGGGCGATCAGCTTAACCTTAATCCGGCACAGGCCAACACCGCAAAACTTGGCGACCCTATTCGGGAAATATTCGGCCAATATCGGGTTTATCCGGATTATCTTGTTCAGCCTGTCAGTCGTTTTGACAGCAGCGATCCGCAGATTTACCGCACAGAAATGTTTCTCAGCATTGGCGTGGGGAATTTCTCAATCAGCAGTGCAGACATCAAAATCGGTAATACACCCATTTCATCATTCGGGGATGATGCCACGTTTACGATCTACGCTCCTGGCGCTGACGTGTCGGGAGATAGTCGGGCTGACAACTGGTATAACTCAACCGAGGTTGGCGGCACCACTTCCGGAACGTCCGGTCTTGACCTGGCATCGACGGGCTCAAATAAAGTGAGTATCAGCGCTGATGCTATTACTGTGTCCGGGAACACTATCACTCTGATAGGGGAGACAGCTTCAGATGATGATGACGATGATACTGCGGCAGAAACTGATACCAAGGTGCCTGATTCCTGGGTGAGCGGGACAGTTCTTACTGTGGTTGTGCCGGATAGCTTCACAGTAGCGACTGAGTCGGGGCACACGCGGATTTATGGTGATTTCACTGAACTGGCTCCCTACGTCGGAATGCCGGTAAGCGCGGAATGGAGCTCATTCGATTATGACTTATATATCGCATCGTATGATAAAGGCACTACTGCAGTGCCGGGTGTTGGCGGTAATGCTGCGTCAGTGACGGCCAGTGCCGCTCCGACGACATATGACTTCAGTTCGTCAGCACTGTCTTTCACCCTGACCTGGTCAGGCGTGAGTTATATCATTTCACTGTCTGCCAATTACACCACGATGTCTGGCCTGGTTGACACGATCACAGACCAGTTAACGGGCAGCGGGTTAGTTGCTCAGGATAATAGCGGCAGGCTTGAAATTGTCGAGCCTACAAGCCCGTTCAGTGGGAACAGTATTGGCTACACCGTATTGCCTTCCGCCATATTTGGCGGCTCTCCGGTGGTTATTAGCGGAACCGCATCAAGTGGCGGGACTCCGGAGGTTTTGCCATCAATCACCCTGGCATATGGTAGTGCGACCGGCACATTGTTTAATGGCATGCCTACCGGTACGCAGAGGATCGCTTTCGGGCCGAAGGGTAACCAGTATCAGATCACCGATGTTGACGGGCTAGCCATTACCGTTGAACGGATTATCGAAGTTGCCGCAACCACAATAACTGCAAGCACGACGAAAGTTGATGCAGACTGGCCGGGGTTTACAGAGCGCACTTTGCTGGACGCCACTGTCACAGGGATTAATGACAGCTACAACTGGATGGGTCCATTCCTATGCTGCCCTGATGGCGAAACCACTACCGAAGTAGAGCTTAATTTCATCTACCCGCAAGGCTTATTGTATGTGGGAAGCAAAGACGGCTCCTGGCACTATCATGAGGTACAGATCACCGTCCAGTACCGGATTTTAGGAGCCACAGACTGGACATCTGTAGTTATCACTCACGGCAATGAGACAATTAATGAAATCGGGTATACGAACGTCATAACTTTGCCGTCTGCCGGAAATTATGAGTTTCGTATGAAGCGTGACACTCCGCTGTGGAGCTCCCCGACCCGTGACTCCGTGCAGTGGCAGGCAATGAGGTCGAAACTATCCAAACGACCGGGCAGTTACAAAAACATCACCACCCTGGGTGTCACCATCCGCACTGGTAACCGTCTGGCGTCACAGTCAGATCGCCGGGTGAGCGTTGTTGCTAATCGTCTTTATGATGGCTACACATCCAGGAGCATCAGTGGCGCACTGAATCACCTTCTCGCCGATACCGGGGCGCAGGTAGATACCGATGCCATAAGCGCACTGGAAACTAATTACTGGACGCCACGCGGTGAAACTTTCGATTTCTCCGCTGACACTGACAGTACCTCAATGCTGGATATCATGCAGAAGATCGCAACAGCCGGGATGGGGTACTTTCACCTTAGTGATGGGCTGGCTACGGTTGGCCGGGAGGGTATAAAAAGCTGGACTGGTGTTATCAGCCCGCAGGAAACAACGGAGGAACTGACTACTTCATTTAAGGCACCATCTTCTGATGATTATGACGGTGTGGATGTCACGTTTATCAGTTCAACGACCTGGGCTGAGGAAACGGTCCAGTGCCGGACCTCTGATAATCCGACGCCGGCTAAGGTCGAGGCTTATAAACTGGATGGCGTTGTGACGCAGGATCGGGCTTATCGAATCGGTATGCGCCGCCTAATGAAGTATACCTATCAGCGGTTATCTTTCTCTTTATCCACCGAGCTTGATGCACTGTGCTATCGGTTTGGTGACAGGCTAATACTGACGGACGATATTCCTGGCAGTAACACAATCAGCTGTCTTGTCACTGATATGAGTTATACCAGTGACCTGATAATCATAGGCGTATCGGAGCCTCTCGACTGGACATTCACAAATCCACGGATTGTTATCCGGTACCAGGACGGCAGCGCATCAGCGTTGCTTACACCCACTCAGATTGATGACTTCACTTTCAGCATCCCTTACAGCACCGATATTGCACCTGAAGCATGGGAGATGAGTATGGGGGCAATTGAGCCACCACGGGTAATTTTCTGCAGTTCAGAAAGCGTGGGCTATGACTCACTGATTTCAGAGATTGCACCGGAGAGTGACGGGACCTGCCAGGTAACGGCTACGGCCTACGATGAACGGTTCTATCAGCATGACGACGACACCTATCCGGGTGATGTCAGCTAACTAAATCTAATCAAAATTAACCCGCTTCGGCGGGTTTTCTCGTTTCTGAGGCTTATAAATGGCGACTTACAATACGAACAACCCTTTAGGCTCTGCCGATCCGCGCGACCTGCTTGATAACTCACAGATTGCCGACCATTTCGTGAGCGATCCAGAGAATGAGTCCTGGCCTGACAGGTTCGGTAATGTGCGAAAGACATGGAAGGGTATTGAAGCCGATGCGGCCGCAAAGCTTGACCAGATTGCAGACAATGCTTCCAGCCAATTAGCTACAGAGAATGATAGCTTCCAGCAGTTCCTGCTGAACTCTGGCTATGAGCCACTGGCTGATTACGTAAACGGGCCAATCACTTTTGAGCGGCGAAATCAGATAACTGCATATAACGGCGAACTTTACCGGCCCAAAGCGTCCGTAACCCTCCCATACACCACCACCGGCAATACAGCGACAACCTGGGCGACAGATGAAGCCAACTTCGTTGCAGTGGGTGATGCGGCATTGCGCCCGGAGTTCAACTCTCTGCTGGAAAAAGTTACATCCATGCAGTCCGGCGGATTTTCTACAGAGGACTCAGATAATCTTCTGGGGCGATTGCAGGAAACAGGGATGTTTCCATATACGGAGATACCCGGAGAGTCTAAGGGTGTTGCCGGTTTTGTATTCGGTGGTGATGGGGATAGTGATAACCGCGCGGCCATCATTATTGATGAACGCGGAAGGCTGCAGACTTACGCCATTGTGGGAGGCAAGCTCACAGCACAGAAGGTTGCACTGCCTTTCACCATGGGGACCGGATATTTTAACAACCAGTTTGAAGACAGGGTTGTTCGTTTCCCTTGTGCAGGTCAGGAAGATGACGATTTGTCACCGGGTATTCTTCTGACCTGGGATGCGACTGCAAGAAAGCACCGAATAGGTGTTATGTCTCCATTTATGGTCGGGAACAAGGGGTATCCGAATGGCGGGATAAATGACCAGATGAATCTCCTCGCCTCATTCTATGATTTAGGTTACGGATTAAATCATAGCTTTGATCACTTCATGACCACTGACACTGCATCTCTGCAATGGGGAAAGATATGCACAATATCTCCTGGGGGTGGGGTGCAAAAATTATCAGCGATGATAACCGCGGGAAGTTATGTGAACTATGAGCAGTCCACATTCTTATTGGATGTTAATGGCCAGAATCTTATTAATACTATCACTTCCGGAAACATAAACAGAGGAAACATCAATCAGTGGATTAAGTTCACGAGGATGGCCGATTCTACAAACTCTTCCCCAATAATGAACAACATACCCGAGGTCGGCGTAATTGTTAACACCACAACGGGTAATGCTGAAGTATGGATGAAAGTGCCTTATTACAGCCCCAGAGTTTCCATAACGGTCCTTTCACTGGATAGCACTGCGTACATGACTGTAGATTGGAGTGATTGGAAAAATAATAATCTTCGTACGACAGAGCCTTCGGGTATTACTTATGCAGCCACTTGCTATCCAATAAGTAATCAGAATTATGTGAAAACAAATTCAGGTCAGGTTGTTTACGCACCGAACAAAGTATTGAGAATTAAAGATGTGATGACTACCAGTAGCTCTTATTCAAGAATGTCTGAGTTTCTTGAATATGGTTTCACATCTTACAGTGATTATTTCGCTGTAAACCGATATGCGGGCTCCGGCATTTCAGTTACGAAATCATCAACGGGTACTTATTCTGTCAGCGGCTGCACTCTTTCATCTTCTGTATGGAAGGTTAAACCACCTGTGACATGGCTTGATGGCAGTTCTGCAGGGGCTGTTTCAATCACTTCAACTGCATCAGGATCTTTCTCTTTCACATTAAAAAACACTGCCGGGACGTTAATAGATATTCCTGACGGGACATGGATTGATTTTCACGTAAGCTGAGGAAAATAATGAATACATATTACGTTGACCCCTCTCAGGAAGCGAGCGGGGTAGGTACTGCTGCGTCTCCGTTTAATACAGTGAATGCCGCATTAAGTGCTGCATCACATCCTTTCAGTATTTTAATTAAGAAAGGTACTGACATAAGGAATGACGATTACATTAATGATACTTCCGGAAAGCTGTTAAATACATCCGGTCAGATGAGCTATATCGGGACCTATGGTGATGACCTCGCGCCTCTGGTGAGCAATCGCCCCCGATGGTATATGAACGGCCTGTATAACCCTCAGTTACAAAGCAGTTCGTGCCGCTGGCTTGATGTTTCAGGAATTGACTTCTTTAACCAGGTTCGCGTTATCAACACAGGGCTTGGAACCCGCAATATCTACCTTACCTGCCTCGGCGATGAAAACAGTATGGCAAATGTTTTCGTCCATGATTGCGGGTTTCATGGTGATCCAAAGTCGAACACTTTACAGACAGGTGGTAATCAGAGGGTTTGCCTTTTTGCCGACTCAACAGGAACCACCATTTCCCATGTGATGAAGGTTTATAATTGCCAGTTCACGGAAGTTGGCTCCGGAGTCTATATCAGGGGGAATACAAACTTTCAGGATCTGACTACAAATGTCGGGGATGCCTTGCGCTCTTACGGATGCAGTGTGATCAACTGTTCGTTCGTAAATCTGGTGAATTGTGCCGTACTCTTACATACGGTCGCCAGCAAAACAAGCTGGCGTGATAGCGGGCACCCAATGTGGTCAGGTTTCCGTATAGGCTCATATAAATCTTACCGCTGGGATAAGAACGGCGCAGATGCAGCCTTCTGGATGTGGCATTGTAATCGTGTGGGCGGTGAGTATCTGGAAGTCTCCGGAATGCAGGGTATGTCTTTGGATGGCATGGCCTTTGATATAGACGGCATGTGTTGGGATTGCGGTTTCCGGTATTGCTTCACCAGTAATAATGTCTCATCTATGATGTTTGTTTCTGGTGATACTTCCGGTTTGGCTGGGTGGGACTCAACGAAATATACCTACAAAGAGTGGTTTTATGATCGCCGAATGGGTAGTGGAAACAACATTTATGAGTATATCTTCTCATTTAATGACGGAGTTCAAAGGCTTAGCACGGTTCCATCCGGCTTGGATTACAACTCAGAAATTACAGCAACGGCTATAAGAAACTGTAGGTGTCAGTTTAATAATCAAATAAATAACTGCGTTATTATTGACACAGTTAGTGATTTAAGAAAATTATTAATGAACAGTAATGTTTACGATACTGGAGATGACACTCTACCTGCACTTACAATGAGTAATAATCTTTTCTTTGCTCGATACCTTGCAAATACTGCAATAATTAATCATGTTTTTTACAGTAATGGTGTTGTAAGTGAAAAGCAGGGACTTGCACCGGCATCGCAGATGATTCTCAACAATAACCTGATGTATTCGGACTCATGGGCATCAGGAAGTATTCCTGACCTTTCGCTTTTTACGGTGAAGAATGGTGTTTATACCGATCCATATTTTCGATACTTACCTAACTCATCACCTTCAGGCATTGAAGCAGCAAAAAATATTAAATATATAACAGGGCAATCTCCTGTATTTGGTGGCGGCCTGTCAACGACAGAATCTGATATTAATGGCAATGCAGGTAATAACATAGGATGGTTGCAATGAATTATTTTATAGCTATGCAGGAAGTCTATACCACAAGCCAGATGACCCGGCCTTCATGGCCTGCCGGTAACTATATATTTAGCGGTAGTTTCACTCAGAACGTACCACATTACGATACTGACGGGACTACCGTTTTATATACGCTTCCAGAAAACTTCACAGGCACTATACTTAATTCATCCGGAACCATGTCGGTTTATTCTCCAACAGATGAAGATAAGGCAGCTACAGACTGGGGTTACTGGAATCCGGTGCAGTCTGAGGCCTGATAAATGAGGAACTAAAATGGCCTTCCCATCCCCCGCAGCAGATTACGTCGAAGCACGGTTAACCCCTGAGTCAGTCATGGGGATCACCGCATCCTCTGTCATCATCCCGACGGATGAAGGTTACGCTGTGGCTGAACCGGGCCTGCGGGTGAAGATGGGAAAGGTCGTCTTACTGGAAGCGTCCGGACAGAAGGTATTCGCCACGGTAGGCGCTGGCCGGTTTATTACTGACGGTGGAATAATCGAAGGTGACGCACTGGACGATACCAGGGTGATCGGAGTGGTGACGTACTTCGTGAAGAGTTTGTGAGTCGGGGCTGAAAATCTAAGGTTGTACCAAATTTTGTACCAACGCGATAATCGTGGTTTTACAATATGATTTAAATCATCAACTTGAAGTTAATTTCTCATAATCATGGAAAAGGAAGGTAGGCTGTACATCTTTATTTTTCATGCTTTACCGTCCTGTCTTTTACACATAATTTCAGTTGATTCAACTGGTGGTATTTACGTACGTTCAATTTTTCTGCCTTGTTCATTCCTGTACATCCCCGGGGCCTCGGGACTGGCGACCGGCTAATCTGTCTGCTCGTGGTTTACCCGTAAGTGACGACGTCACCGGCTAATCCGTGCAGGCAGGCTGACCCTTTGTCAGCAGATATGAAGAGGGTACAGATACCTGCGTGGTCAGCGCAAGGATATCACCAAAAGGGGGGATCAATTTCAGTTTCCGTTTCAAAGGGCAGGGGAAATTATCCTGTTGCTGAATGCCAAAATACGACAAGGTAGTTGATGATGATT
>Ga0157364_1005544_pt1 | contig 12870 bp, 7 predicted proteins | sample AttsexASBM2_FD_111476 | JGI IMG/M metagenome (GOLD analysis project Ga0157364, IMG submission 111476) | Fungus gardens microbial communities from leaf cutter ant in Ribeirão Preto, State of São Paulo, Brazil - Atta sexdens ASBM2 | ecosystem: Host-associated > Fungi > Mycelium > Unclassified ... | reverse complement strand
TTTTTTTCATCAACCCTGTACTGCACGTATCTTGCATCTGCCAGTTGGATCGTGACGCACTCGTCTTTCATTCGGATTCTTTCCAAATCACGCGCGTGTTAATCTACCGCCCTTCCTTTCCCGAACGAATCGCGAATTTTAGCTTATTTTATTTCCGTCGACATTACGAAAGTTCGCGACGGTGCGGTAGTGTACACCGCGAAATCCGCGTGGCGCGCCGGAAACCGGAAGCGACGCGGACCCGTAGGGGTTGTCGGCGCCCCTGCCCCTGTCGGCCGCGTTTCGAGGGATCGTTAACGGTGCATTCAGAGGAACGCAGCGCAGACTGGTACACCCGAGAAGAGACTTCGGCGGCCGCCTCGAAACTTGAAAATAGTTAAAGTGAATAACTTTAATGCGTCGCGCTCAGAGCAAATCGGTCACGTTCGTTGGGCGCAGGATAACAGCGACCGCCACGAATTTAACGTGCAAATCGCGTGGCATGGAGGATAGCCTGTTCAAAATTAATTTATTCCTCCTGTGACAACGTTCACATTTCGTTCGTTCTCCAAAATCATTGCAATTTTTTTTTTAATCAAAAACGGTTCACAAATTTGCGCACTGTTAATATCGTGACATACTTTTGCGAAGGAATTAACATTGTGTATAGGAATAAAAAAGGTCGCGCAAAATCGATAAAGATTTCCTTTATCATAAATATCTTGTCTGTTTAAGAATCTGCCAGATAATTTATATATACTTTTCAAGTATATAAAAAAGTTTGGTCAAAGTTTTGTATTTATCAAATCATTAGTAACGTATATATTTATAACGTATATATTTATAAAAATACAATAACTGGGGAGTGTTAGTTATATTTTAAATACTAAGAAAAATAATTAACATTCATAATAGTCATTTTTAGCTTTGATACAAGCTTTAAGGCGCTTCGGGAATACATCAACGATGGCTCTTTTCATGGATAAATTCTTCCAGGCAGCCAATAAAGCGTTCTTCAGTTCACTATCCGATAAAAATCTCTTGATGCAGTCTTTTTGATATTTAATAAGACGTAACTAGCTTGCTTTTAAATATATATTATTACTCAGGTAGCGAGCTGACGTTATTTGTCATCATTTTAACGTCAAAGAATGGTCAATTGTATGTTCCTGTTTTAATCTGGAAATTATCTGGCAATTTTATTTTCTTTAATATAAAAGGATGTCAAACTAATCTTAAAATTATCTGGAAAATTTTATTTTCATTAATATATTATAAAAGAAATCATACAATTAATTTAAAATGATGTCATATTATTAATTGCAACTAATAAAGAGCCTCATATTTTTTTGTGAAAAAGAGACGAGTTTTCTGAAACGTTTCGATAAGCAAATTAGATAGCGTGGTAAAGGGGTCTTTGACTTTGTATCTCTACCTCGTGCTTGCACCTGGTGAGATCATGAAATGCAGCGTGCGAGCAGTGCGCGATGAAAGACGCTCGATCGGAGATTTTTGTTGCGGCTCTTCGTCTGATCCCTCTGTCAAAGAGCGTTAACTAAACCCGTTTCATATAATTATCGGTGATCGCGGCAGCTGCGCGCCGCGAGTATCAGAGCAGCTTCAACGACTACAAGGACGATAACGATGATCGCGGCTACTACAACCATTACTGCTACTACAACCAACAAACGACGTGGCGTTCGGCCACCGTGCGACGTCTTATTATGTAAATTTAATGACGTAGTCGATGTGATGCTCGTACGCTCTCACGAACGTGAAGCGCCCGCCGCATCGGTGGGCGGCGAGTTCGTGCCATGGTACCTTAAGGTTTCCACCGGGGAACCACCTGATAAACCGCGCGACATTTGGAAATGTCAGAGTGATAAATACGGCTCCTGCGTGGTGGTAATGCAATCCGCTCCCTCTCTCACCAACCCCTCGTCTTTTCATGCGCGCGTTGTCGTTCTTCCCGCAGCTTTTCCCTGAGCTCTCTCTCTCTCTCCCTCGCCATCCCCATCGCTCTCTCACGGTGAAAGTGTTGCGGCCGCGGGCGATCGATTCGCGCCGGGGATGGAGTTTTTATCGCGGCTTGAACACTATCGCGAAGTCGGAACGACTTCGCGGCGGATCTTCGCGAAATGGCAGCTTTTCATCGCGAGAAATAGAGATACTACAATCAGAGCCTGGCCAATCCGCCACTTTTAGTCAATCAAACTTTCATTCGAACAAATATATATGAAAAATAAGTTAAGTTTTGTCATTGATTGTTATTGATATCGAAAAACATTTTATTTTTTTAAATTTCTACATCCCATTCAAGAAATTTTTTAGAAGGAAGAATATTTATGTATTAAGGTAGTGTTTTTGAGAAAAGCATTTAGAAAGATTTTGCTAAAATATCTGAAAATTTAAATATACTTTAAAAATAATTTTATTGAACTATTAAAATAATAAGGTAAAAACATTCAAACTGATTGTTGAAGTCAAAACTTTTTGCAACATTATTCATTATGCTTGAATTTCTTACATATTTTAATCCAACAAAATTATTTCAAATCTGTAGCTAACTAAATTCTTAGATACTTTAGCAAAATCGTTTTTTCCGTGCAATATAAAAAAGCATTAAGCATTATGCGTTGATAAATAATTGTATTGGCTCATCACGTGACAAACTCAAAAATAAATCACTTATTATAATTGTTATTGCCGACGTCACAAAATCCCAGCCATGGGAAGATATCATTTGTCACTTTGAACTCTCTGATTCAAAGTCTCTGATTCGATAGTCTCGTGAAAGAAGATTATTTTGCACGTAGAAAAATTCGAAGTATCGAGTGACAGTACGGCAGCAAGAAGCGACGCTGTAGCGCCCCGTTTTTCAGCAACGATAATTATGTCCGTTTTTCCGTTCGCTTCGTCGGAAAATCTTAATGGAAATGTCGTGCTTGCGTAATAGAGTTTAAAACAGAATTTCACTCGACGGTTGCATCGTGCTTCGGCAAAATGAAACAAGTTCCTGTTTCCGACAATATATGATGCCTGGAATTTTCCCACGTTCTAAGACATTTCATAATATCAGTTTTATAAGTTAGACAATTACCTTAACACACTTAAATGATATTAGATAAATTTTCATTCTTTATATAGAAAGTATAATCATATTTAGAACGGAATGTTACACACAGAAAAATACATTCTTTATACAAGTAATAATTTTTCGTTTCAAATATTTCAAAAGTTCAAATATTCACAAATCTATCTTAAGTTCATCACGAAAAGTTCAATAAATTTATTCAAAATATATTCTGAATTTCTAGTGAGTTTAATACTTCAATCAAAATTATTAAATTAAAACAAATTCATTTTGTTTATTATAAAGTCGCTTCTGCGATCAATTTTATAATATTCTAAATAATATATAAATATATAATATATAAAAAAAAATAAATTCATGTTTTGAGCACATAATAATGAGTTTATCTAAAATTTGTAATAAGTATATTTTAAGATTATTATCAAGAAAATATTCTTTGTTAAAGATAATCATTACTTAAAAGGAAGAAAGTAAATTAAATAATTACTTTTTTTATAGCAAGAGAGTGATATTTTTCTGTATGTGTATATAACTTTGCAATTAGTGCATTAAATAAATAAATATTGGAATTACTATTAACGTTTCGTGATTCACCCCCAATCGATCCCTTTTCGCATCGTGCGGCGAGTATGTCACGATGACAAGTGAATCCGATTACGCGATATTGCATAAAAGATACTGTCTACGTTTTCCTCTTTCCATTAAAATGCGGGACTTTTGTCGTCGAATGTTAAGAGGCGCATAATGGAAAATTGCATTTACATACGCTATAAGCAGTTTTACATGCGAAAAAATTTCTCCGAGTCACGTCTTGGATACGTCGACTTGACAAATAGGGCCCGCGTGATAATGCAGTCGCGTGACACCTCCCCCCTTCTCTGCTCCATCTCTACGGGGATGTTTTCGTCTTGCTGCTTTTTTTCATCGCGGCAGGGAAGCGTTGCCTCGGGACAATCGATTCGCGCCGAAAATAGAAGCCTTATCATGACAGGCACAAGTAGTTGAATCGCGTGGTTTGAGGATTCTTAATTATTATTTGCTAGAAACCTACTTGGTACTATCTGGCATTAAAGTACAAGCACGTTTTTTTTTTCAATGTTATTGCAAGTAACATTTTCATAAGATTCGAGCTATTTGTTTCTGCAAATGTCTGCAGATACAGCCGCGTATCTTTTAAATTGCCGTCAACGTTAAACAATGCTGCGTAATTTGGAATAATACGGGATGACGTGATACAAATAAAAATAAATAAACGTCAATTTTAATAAAAATATTAGTCACTATGTTTTTTCTATGGAGAAACCGAGTTATCGGGAACACCACTCTATCAACGCCACTCCGTTTCGCATTGTTAAATATTTAACTACACTCCGATTCTCTTTGATTGATTGGCTATATTCTCCCGTATATTCATGGAAGAGCTACCTTTCATTTTTAAATTTTGCACGAAACAGAAGCGATATCGTCGTTACATGCGTCAGGATCACCCGCGTTTGATTCTACAGAATCTAGAGAAACCAGTGACTAGACATTTGTACACCAGTACTTTTACAACATCAGAATATACAATAACACACAATGTTCCATTATTAAATTATCAATATTTTTTATGGAAATATCAAATAACGTTTTTGTAGTTACACGATGCATAATACGGATTGTAACATGAAAGGTATGCGTGTAAGATGTAAAAAATTAATACGATTAATTTCACGGTATCACGATGAGAATTAGCAGTGAAGTGATGCCTTAAATTCTTGCCGACACTTCAAGCCTCGCAGGCTTTTCAACGATATTTCCCCAACAATGCTTTGCTCAAGCCGGTTTTGAGGGTCGTGTAAAGAATGCATTGAATCGCGGCGATCGAGACGCGAACGATAGAAAATCACGTTTGTTCCGCGGCGGGCGCGAGCTGATTCCCGGTGGCCATGCACCGTCGTGGAACCGCCGGGGAAAGAAATGCCACCCACCTCGACCACCGCCGTAGCAATACGTATACTCGTTGTAATCCATGGACGGCCTCTTGAGTAATCCCTCGCCCGGCACTAGATCTAGCAATGCAGTGGGATCGCACATGGAGGAGAGCGTTCTCTTTTCTTTATCATCGAGAATGAAATGGAGACGTGGGCGACGACCCGCGACCTCGTCGCGATCTACGCTGTGCGTCGACGGCGTCGGGTAAACGATCGCGGCGTCGCGACCATACATTCACACGTCGTCGTCTGGATCTCGAGTCACTCCGGGAGAGAGAAAGAGAGAGAGAGAGAGAGAGAGAGAGAGAGAAGCTTATATTCGCCTTTGTATAAACGATCCTTCCGGTTTGGACTTCAAAAGAGAACCCGCGACGTCGATGGATGGCGCACGCCCGCGTACGACAAAGCGCGCGAAACCCCACTGTATCCCAAATTAAACCTCGCCGCGGGCGCAGGAGTTGTTGATATACGACGAGGTGAAAGACGAAGGCAAACGGAATATCCCTCGGCACCTGTCTTCCGTTTGCACCACACTATGCGCGAGGGTAAGTAAGAAACGTGCTTGTTCTTGAATTCGCACAGTTTGACTCCCGTCTGTCGCGGATGGCAATCGTCACAGGCATCGTTGGCGTTCTCTCTCTCTCTTACAGGACACACAACCGTTTCAATCGGCACCGCATTCATTCACTGCACTTGGCGACGCATAAAATTGCACAAGCATTCGGTGCGTTCCACTTTTGATCTCTTCAAGTTCAACGACAACTGACGTAACGTCGGTTCACAGTAGGCACATTTTGAGTCGGAATTTGCCCTTCACGTAGACGTTGAAAAATCGAAATGCCCAGAATTGCTTAATGCATAATCTATTGAATGTACACGTTTGTCACTTTGTTATGAGTCACGAGTAACTGTGAGCAGCCATGCGGCTCTCTTTCTCGTCATGACGACGATTAATAATAATCCGTTTGGTCTCGTGACTTGCGCGGGACAGTCCGTGACCAATTGAAAGCAGAGCACAGCGTGGGACTAGGCGGGCTTGCTCCGAAAATTTCGGAACCAGATCCTTCGGTTAGGTGACGAGGGTCGATCTAATTCGTTCCGCTATGGGTTTCGATCGATCGATAAAACGACCACCGAAGATCCTTCTCCTATCAATGTTGTCCAGCAACGTCGGAGAAGCACTCGCGCTCGCTCGTGGAGACCGGAAGTCCCTCAGTCACGTCACTTCGCCGAAGGAGAGAGCCGGTCGATCCACGTCCTGTCGTGCAGACGAGTGTCAACGGAGACGTGGATTACGAAAATGTGTTCTGAGAAGTTTTCAGGCGACCGGCATGCGGTTGTCGGTGGTCGGTACACGCGACCGGTTCACGCGATCCTCGGTAATTTCCCTTTTATAGTCGCGCGATCTATTATCTGACCGCACGAGATCGACGAATAATTCAACGTCCGGGATCACTGTTTTGTTTCCATTCGATCAGCTCGCGATCGGCACACACCGACCTTGCAGAGATCAACGCGACGCGACGCGACGCGATCTCCATGGACCGTCAAGAACTGTTCTTGGTCACACTCCTTTGAAAGAACCGTACGCTTGCGCGGTCGGTGACAGACTGAGGATAGAGGGGCAGCCGATGACTCCCGACACCGTGGACGACGGTGGATGTGAAGTAGTGGGGAAGGTAAGAGAGAAAGAGAGTGGGGCAAGGGAGATCCTTCGGCGGCGGGGAGGTTTGCGTAAGGAGCATTTTGGAGCAAGGGTGGAGGAAGGTTTGAGTGAGACGAGGCTGGCGCAGTAAAGGGGTCCGGGTCTGGGTAAGGAGAGAGCGGGAACAGAGGTAGGGACAACAGCCGGTCCTCGACGATCACAGCACCCACTACTCCACTGATGCTGCAGCGGATGCTGTCGGGAAAGAAGATCCGTTCTCTTTCACGCGCCGCCACCCGCCTGGTCCGTCAGGCTCTTCTTTGGGTTCTCGCACCTCATCTCTCTGCCAGCTCCGGTGGCCAGGAGCGGATATTCTACGTAAAAATTAATGAAACTGAAGTCCTACATTCTACATCTCCGGAAAATCCTGCGAGATAATATCAGGAATTAATGATTTCTGTTGAGTTCTTCCGAAATGTTGATAAAAGCATACAAAGTATATTTAACTTTGTCAAGCGAACTTGAACTTTCTTCCAGCGTAATGTTCCTACTAATTTCTTCCTTTGTAATTTTTTCAATTAGGAGAAAATGTAAAATCAGTTAACTCCTAATAGATTTCATTGCAGCCACGTTCCTCGGAAAAATAAAATGGTCAATTTTGTACAGTAACATATACAAATGTCTGGCTCTTGCTGTCTTATTGAACATCAAAAATTATTAAGTTTCATGCTCCGAAGGGGCATCCGTTCCTGGTCTCGTTCGTTTTATTGGGGTGACCGGTTTCGGGCGGTTGATGAACGATTAAAGCGTATCGCGAATATTAAACGCAGAAAGGGAAAGGGAGGGCTTGCGGACGGGATAACGAGATATGTTGCATCGTTCGTACTCTGGATCTTCGCCCACGATCTTCGATTATTGGTTCGGTGTGGGAACGGACGTGGCAGACACTGAAAGAGTCGATTAGTGCGAGCACGGCTTTGCAGATTGGAAATCGAAGAATTTCTTCGATGTTATTCGCGTGTGCCGACGATTGAAATGCAACAGGGCAGAAAAGGTGATTACAAGGACGGTAATCACGGCTATTGATTGAGGCAATATGTCATCTCATAAGAATGCGCGATGTGGGCGTAGCTCTCGAATAATAACAGACGCAACGTAAAGTGCGAAGACTTACAATTATAGAGCGACGTTACCGAAGCTGTTGTATTCTTTCTTTAATATCGTAAGCAAAGAATAACAAATGTATAAATGTTCTATATATAAATACAGAATATTGAATCTGTCAGTTGCATTAAATTAACAATTATGAGCACTATATTCTAACCGCGTTGTTATTCGATACGTAAATTACATGACGAAAATTGCTCGTGATACCGGCGCATTTATTATTAATGCAAAAATATCCGAAATCCGTGTTGTTAGGATAGCAAATAATTAATGTTATTACCGGATAACTTTAGAACAATATTTCTCTTGTGGGATAACTTCGCGGCGCGATTATGTATACGCCGTACACGAGAATTTTAATCATTCTCCCAACTAAAACACATCCACGTGTATGTGCTGTCGAAAAACGAGATAAAATACCATATACCACATTGTAATAGTATTTGTTATTGTTCTTAAAAAGGCAAAATGTAAAATACCGTGCAATATAATCATCGATTTCATGCAGCTTCCACCATATTTTCGAAAAAGCGCAAAAAATATTTAATATATTTGTTTCAATAAAAACCGACTGTGAAAGCGCTTTCGCGTTAATAAACTTTAAATTTGTACAATAGTGTTGTCCATTTATGCAATTATCTGAATGCTTTTCGATCACCTTCCATTTGCGCCTATTCCCTATCCTAAACAATACACGCAAATAACTGCTCTGTGCGCAACGCGAGAGAAACGCATTGTGTCTCACTCTGGATTTACAGAAGAATAGAAAGTTAAATGAAGCGTGTCCCCTCAAATATAATCTTGCATACAGCACGTGAGAAAGAGAAAGAAATTCTCTCTCTACATTATACATATAAAATTCTGTAGTTTCGACGACAGATAAAAATTTTATATCTGATTTTTCTACAAGTAAAAAATTACAATTTATGTTGACATGTATGTACGTTTATACATGATTGATAATGTTTATAAAATCTTAAGAAATTTTCTTGCACAATAACAAATTTGCCGAACAATATTATTTATCAAAATAGTAAATTCTCACGTAGGAGATAATGGATTAATTGCGATTCTGCAAAAACATAAGCAAGAAAATTATTTATATTTTTCATTAACATTTAACTTCAATGTTGATTCAACTTACTTTTTATTTTTTTTTAATTTTAAGAATTCTTATAAAATAAATCAAAATTTAAGTTGATCTGATTGGCATAAATGTTTTGTCTATGTTTACTTATAAAAATTAGAAAAAGATAAAGAGTAATAAATTGAACTAAGGTTAAAGTTAATCTACTTCAATAGAAACGAACATTAATGTTAACAGAGAAGTCAGAGAATTTATCAGTAAGATATCAAGATCTTCTTTGTTAATGCAAATGTACTCATTTTGCTGTGATTATCGTTTCATTCATGCAAGCGAGTTATCCCGCAGCGAGTTAACGCCCAAAAATGCGAGTTAATAAGTCAATGGGTGACGTAATGAGACTTAAATGGAACAGGGAACGTAAATGCTTGTGAACGGGAAAGTATTGACGCGACGCGGGTTGGATGGTGGATGATATTGCATCGTTCGCGGAAACAGGCAAGAGGATAGGATAGAATAGCACCCCCGTGACGGTGGCGTCGTGCCATCTCGCGTTCAAATGTTTGCCAAGGGACGGAAAAAAGAGGTCTGATCGTCAACGACGTCGCGACGGCGGTTGGTCGAAGATCGGCTGCTACCGGTTGTTCGACTGTTAGTGGTTGGATACCGTCAGATTCAGCAATCCATTTTCTATTATGCGAAGTTTATCGTTTCGGATCTGTCGTGCGCGTTGCATGGCAATTTTTTATTTTAAATCATTTCCAATAATGCTTCTACAAACGATATTTAATCAAAAATTCTCTGGATAAACGTCTGTCAATACGTTTTGGAAACATTTGCTTTTAACTGATCAATTTTTGAGAAAAATGATAAAATAAATGAATGATGAAGCAAAAGTTGAAATTTAAACAGAATTTAAGAAATTATACTCATAATGTACAATTCTTTATTGTTAATAACCCAAGTAGTACAATTCATTGGCGAAACATTGGTTAAAGATTGGCATACATTGGAGATATATTAGGTCAATGTATGCACCAATGAATTGTGCTGTTAGGGAACTTGTTCAGTGAACGTGCAAACTATTTCTTTCCGAATAATATATATCTGGTTTAATTCATAAAAAACTGTACAGCATTAGGAAGTATGAAAAAAGAGAGATAGATAGCTAGATGGATAGATAGATAGGTAGATAGATAGATAGCTAGATAGACAAACAGATAGATAGACAGATAGAGAGTGCATTTATTGATGTCCTAGGGCAAAGAAACTTACAATTATAAAAGCAAAGAGAGTTGCAAAAAAAATATGTACAAAAATAAGCTAATAATTAAGAGAAAAAATGTATTTTGTAAGAAAAAGATATGAATGTAAAAAAAGGAGAAAAACAAAAATAATGTATATATATATATATATATATATATATATATATATATATATATATATATATAAAAAAAAAATATAAAAAAAAAAAAAAAAAATATTTTTTAAAAAAAAAAAATATAAATAAAAAAAAAAAAAAAAAAAAAAAAAAATATATATATATATATATATATATATATGAAATAAAAATATGAAAAAAAAGCAAACTTCAAAATAGAGAAACATAAAGAAACATGAATACAAATCGAGGATACAAAAGAGAGAGAGAGAGAGAGAGAGAGAGAGAAAGAGAGATATACATCTTTGATACCCATCTTTGATATATAATGAAAATTTGTATAATATTAATATTATTATATAAACCATGTTGAAACTAAGACAATAGCCATAGATTTACAGTAGCTTTATAACGAGAAAGAGAGAGGGAAAGAGAAAGGATAAATTAAACTGCATTATCTAAATTCCCTCGGAGCATCCATTTAAATTCTCACAGCGCGGAATTGTTTTTCGCGGGAGATTTCATACAGCTGAGTTGTTATAAAAAATTCATTTAGCGGTCTGCACGTCTGGCGCATGGAATCCGCCCGCTCCTTTCACTCCTTCACGTGACTGCTCTGAATAATGCGCGCGCTTTTGAGTTTCCGAGTTTCGACTATCATTTTACCGGGTCACCCGGATTCTCTCGGGCTCGCTCGAAACAGGGTGAGCGTGACCTAATAGGTAGACGTTTCCCGTGTTTTTCTGCCGGTCCAAGACCGAAGCTTTCTCATCGTCGGTTGTACCGCTCTCGTCTCTACCGCGCTTTATCCGATTGGACAGTTTCGCGCTACGGTCCGACGTGCGATTAAGTTGTACCTATCGTGGAACGAGAGAGCGTAGATAAAAACCTTTCCCTCTCATCCGTCGCTTCGCGGTTTAACTGAGCTGATATAATAAAGTTACGATACAGTCATTTACCGAGATAATAAAGAAGTCAAGTCACATGCAGTAAATTATGATGTTTCGAAGACTATCCGGCTACGCTTTGCCCATTGAATCATTAAAATGGCGCGCTCTTGACACGCTCTTCTAATTTGTGTATCACTTGTGTGACATTGAAGTTTGCAATTATGTTGTAATTAGATGCAAAGCTGTACTAATGATAACTAATGATATATTATCTTAAGATTTTCCTTCATTTTTTTTCAAACTTTTATTACGTCTTACTACAAAATACTATCTCTGTTTATAGCAAATATAGATATTTAACATTAAAGAAAGATTAATCGATAATTTCTTTCAAACATAAAATATATAAATACACAAGTTTGAACTTTCATCAAAAAGTGAACGATAATTGAAAAAAAAAAATCAATTTTCTAATGCAAAGATTTATAGCGATTTCATTCGGACGACCCAATTCTATCCTCTCTTCGTTACTTTACTCCATTGCGATATTGAAATCCCAGGAAAGCTTTCGGCTGTCCGTAAATGGTACTCGACACTCGCAGAAGATGGGGCTTTCTGCGATCCGAGTGCCGGGAGTGCTGCAGCGACCTTGTTTGCGGTTGTGAGAAACGAAAATGGTCCATGATACTTTCTGCTATATACAATAAAACGATCTGATTCCATATGCAAAACATTGTTGAAATATCTCTATTATACTTTAAAACAAGTTCCAACGTATTAAATATGTAAAGTAATGAAGAATCATATTATTAATATTATCTTTTTAAGTCAAAATTGTAAAATTAATATTTTTAAAATATGAAGTATATAATATGAGAAGTATAAAAATATGTTAAAGATAATTTTATAAAAAAGTTCTAAAATATAATTTTTCTTTCATGTTATTCATTTATAAAATATTTAAATAAGTAAAATATTTAAATAAGTTAATATCCGACAATTTTTACAGCACAGAAAAATTGTTTATGATTAGAAAAACAGAATTGGATAAAATTGTCATAAAATCGAGCTCTCCGTCGAGATTGTTGTAGAGGAAGATTAATTTCTTTCTTCAATTATTGTTCATTTTTTATAACTATTTAGCAATGTAGCAGGAATGTTTAAAATAATTTCATGAATCTTTAATAAATTTTTCTATGATTTTTTAGAAGCCTAGAACAGTAAAAAATTTTTGAGCTGAACAAAAAAGACCCAAAGTCTATAAATAAGTAAAAATATATACGTACAAAGGTTAATTAACTCTATGCATGTGTTCGCAATATGTTTGCGTTTATCTAATAACTGCATCCAATTACTGCACCGTGAGAAACATTAATGTGAGGAAACATTAATGTAATAGGACGATATCGATACCGATGTTTTCAACAGCCTCATACTTTGATACGGCCTCTTTGTCTCGGGAGAGTGTATTCCCTCGGGATAGCGACGGTGCACATTTGAGTAACCCAACACTCTTCGGAAATCCATGTAGCGCCAATAAACTCTCAAGGTGGACGAGAATGAAAGCGAGAGATCGACTCGTGCGGGCGGTACGACATGGTAAGGCACGACACGGCACGTCACGATGCGTTCGGAGTAAATCGACTTTTTATTTGCG